>ENA-OWMP01000001-OWMP01000001.1-marine-metagenome-genome-assembly--contig:-NODE-1-length-44435-cov-869.703458_pt1 | contig 44435 bp, 35 predicted proteins | sample MGYA00248925_ERZ651138 | MGnify/ENA primary metagenome ERZ651138 (study PRJEB26858, sample SAMN05422230) | marine metagenome | place: Canada:British Columbia, Canada | study: EMG produced TPA metagenomics...
GGTCCCACTCGTATCGTCGGTCTGATTATTAGTCTGGGACCACGGTCCCACTCGTATCGTCGGTCTGATTATTAGTCTGGGACCACGATCCCACTCGTGTTGTCGGTCTGATTATCGGTCTGGGACCACGGTCCCACTTGTATTGTCGATCAGACTATCAGCGTGAGACTACGATTCCATCAATGCCTGTCAAGGGCAAGTATTGACATGTCGTCGTAACCTGTAGAACGGAGTAACCTCGGTGTGCGGTTGTATGCCTGCTGTGGATTGCTGCTGTGTCCTGCTTATCCACAACATTTTGCGCACGGTTATGTGGACAAAATACCTGGTTACCCAGGCCGTGCCGGCACGTTAACCGGGCTGCATCCGATGCAAGTGTGTCGCTGTCGACGAGCTCGCGAGCTCGGACATGAGGTTGCCCCGTATTCAGTGTCGCTGATTTGTATTGTCTGAAGTTGCTTTTACGTTAAGTTGATGCAGATCAATTAATACGATACCTGCGTCATAATTGATTATTTGACGTGGTTTGATGGCCTCCACGCACGTTGTGATATGTAGATGATAATCATTATCACTTTACGGGTCCTTTCCGGTGATCCGACAGGTTACGGGGCGGCGACCTCGCGGGTTTTCGCTATTTATGAAAATTTTCCGGTTTAAGGCGTTTCCGTTCTTCTTCGTCATAACTTAATGTTTTTATTTAAAATACCCTCTGAAAAGAAAGGAAACGACAGGTGCTGAAAGCGAGCTTTTTGGCCTCTGTCGTTTCCTTTCTCTGTTTTTGTCCGTGGAATGAACAATGGAAGTCCGAGCTCATCGCTAATAACTTCGTATAGCATACATTATACGAAGTTATATTCGATGCGGCCGCAAGGGGTTCGCGTCAGCGGGTGTTGGCGGGTGTCGGGGCTGGCTTAACTATGCGGCATCAGAGCAGATTGTACTGAGAGTGCACCATATGCGGTGTGAAATACCGCACAGATGCGTAAGGAGAAAATACCGCATCAGGCGCCATTCGCCATTCAGCTGCGCAACTGTTGGGAAGGGCGATCGGTGCGGGCCTCTTCGCTATTACGCCAGCTGGCGAAAGGGGGATGTGCTGCAAGGCGATTAAGTTGGGTAACGCCAGGGTTTTCCCAGTCACGACGTTGTAAAACGACGGCCAGTGAATTGTAATACGACTCACTATAGGGCGAATTCGAGCTCGGTACCCGGGGATCCCACGCCGATGTGCAGGCCATCCTCAACAGCATCGAGCCCGAGCCGGATGGGCGCCTTCGCTGCGTGGCGAGCAAATTCCTCAGTGGTGCGCCGGTGGGCTTCTTCAACTACGACGGACGGCGACCGGACGATCCCAACGACAGGGTGGAGCATCAGCACCGGCGTGAGCTTCGTGGCCTGCGCGTGCTGGGTGCGTGGCTCAACGACGCTGATCGGCGCGCGGCCAATACCCTCGACATGTATGTATCTGAAGACGAGGGACGGCGTCGCTATGTGAAGCACTACCTCATCGACATGGGCTCCGCCTTGGGCAGCAACAACCTGATGCCTCACATGCCCAAGTATGGCAATGAATACGTGTGGGATCCGCGCACGATTGCCCGCTCGATCGTGTCTCTGGGGTTGTGGCGCAAGCCGTGGGAAGAGCCGCTGCCGATGTCCTACCGGACGATCGGTTACTTCGAGACCCAGACCTTTGAGCCTCACTCATGGGTGCCGACGTATCCCAACCCGGCCTTCGAACAGATGACGATGCGTGATGCCTACTGGGGCGCCAAGATCGTCATGTCTTTCAGTGATGAAGACCTGGCGGCGATCGTCGCCACGGGCCAATACACCGAAGAGCCTGGCGCCGCCGCCGAACTGACCCGCCTGCTCAGTGTCCGCAGAGATATGATCGGCCGTTACTACTTCGGGCGGGTGAATCCTCTGGATCGGTTCCGTGTCTCGCGGCAGGATCTGGCATTCAGCGATCTGGCCGTCGAATTCGGCCTCGAAACGGCGGCTGGCAATCAGTACCAGGTTCAGTTGCTGGATGCCGATGGCAAGGCCACGGGCACACCCCGTCTTATCGATGTGACCCGACTCGATGTGAGCGACCTGCCTGCCGGGCAGTTCCACGGAGCGGAGTTGCGAACCGATCGAGGTGGGGCTGAGGGCTGGAGCAAGGCGACACGCGTGTTCTTCTACTTCCATGACGACGGCCGGGCGCAGTTGGTGCGCATCGACCGGGAAACGTGAGCATCTGACCAATGGCTACTGCCAACCCGCTGCGCCAGATCCTCGACATTCGCCGTGACGAATGGCCGCAGGCACTGGGGATGTTCGCCTATTTCTTCCTCGTCATCACGACGTTCTGGATCCTGAAGCCGCTGAAGAAGGGCATCTTCATCGGTCACTACGACGAATTGGGATTCGATCTGGGTGGCTGGCACATGAATGCGGCCCAGGCGGAATTGCTCGCCAAAGTCCTCAACATGCTCGTGGCGCTGGTCGCCGTCGCCGTGTTCTCCTGGCTCGCCCGGGCCCTGCAGCGACAGGGGCTGACGCTGGCTTTCTCCGCCTTCTTCGTCGCTGCCTTCGTCGTCTATGCCGCGGCCCTGCAGAATCCGGGGCCGACGACGGTCTGGACCTTCTATCTCTTCGGCGATCTCTACAGCACGCTGATGGTGGCGACCTTCTTCGCCTTCCTGAATGACTCGGTGAATCCGGCCTCAGCCAAGCGGCTCTACGGATTGATCGGGCTCGGTGGTGTGAGTGGTGGCTGGTTCGGTACCGAAGCGCTGCGTCTTTACATCAAGGATCTGTCCACGTCGCAGTGGATGTGGGTCTGTCTGGTTGTGGCGATCCTCATCGCCGGTCTGGCGCTGGTCGTGGGACGTCGCTTTGACGGTCAGGCCGTCGACACGCCAGCCGCAGCGACGCCGGCGCCTGCCGAGGAACCAGCCAGTGGCAATCCGGCGCTGGAGGGGGCGCGTCTGGTCTTTCGTTCGCCCTACCTGCTGTCGGTGGTCGCCATCGTCGGTCTCTACGAGATGGTGTCGACGATCATGGACTTCCAGTTCTCATCGACGATCTCCCACTATCTGTCGGGTGATGAGATCGGCGTCCAGTTCGCAAATGTCTTCGCCTTCACCAATCGTTTCGCCTTCATCGTGCAGCTCCTCCTCACCTCCTTCGTGATGAAGCGTTTTGGGGTGGGTATCGCCCTGCTCTTCCTGCCGGTGGCTGCTCTGGCCGGTTCAGCGGCATTTCTTGCGGCGCCGGTGCTGCTGGTCGGATCCGCGTTGAATACGGCGGACAATGGCTTCTCCTACTCGATCAATCAGTCCGCAAAGGAGGCACTCTACGTGCCCACATCGAGAGAGGAGAAATACAAGGCGAAGGCTTTCATCGATATGTTTGTGCAGCGCTTTGCCAAGGCTCTCGCCGTGGGTCTGAGTCTGCTCATCACCATGTTCTTCACCGGTTTCGAGAGCCTGCGCTGGCTCTCGCTGGTCACCGTCGTCATCCTCATCCTCTGGATCATCGCCGCCCGTTACGCCGGTCGTGTCTTTGCCGAGCGGGAGGCACAGAGCACGCCAGCTTGAGCGCTGCCAACGTGCACATCAGGGTCTAACATGGCTGCCCTGTTCGATGTCCGTCGTCACGAGCTCTCGCGGCTCGTGCCGCTGACCGTCGCCTACGGTCTGGTGATGGCTTCCCTCTACGTGCTCAAACCGGCGCGTAATGCCCTGTTCCTCGACGAGCAGGGCATTGGCGAGTTGCCCTATGTGCTGATGCTCGTGGCCCTTGTGGGTGGCGGGGCTGCACTGGTCTTCAGCCAGCTGGCCAGACGCTGGCGCCTCGACCGACTGATCCTGTCGACCTTCGTCTTTCTGGGATTCTGCCTGATCGGTTTCCGCCTGCTCCTGCCGTACGGCATGGGGTGGAGCTACTACCTCTTCTACGTCTTCGTGAATCTCTACGGTCTGATGGCCACGTCGCTGCTCTGGCTGCAGGCGAATGCCACCTTCGATGCCCGGGAGGGGCGTCGTCTCTTCGGTTTCATCGGCACGGCAGGGATCCTGGGGGCGATCATTGGTGGTGGTCTGACGAGTTGGCTTGTGGGAATCACGGGTACGGAGAATTTGCTGCTGATCTGCTCGGGCATGATCGCTACGTGCCTGTTGTTGCTCTATCCCCTGCGAAGCCGGGATGCAGCTTCCGACATGCCCCCCGCCGCGGGCGAAGTGGTGGCGGGCGCCTGGGAAACGGTGCGCAACTCGCAATTGCTGAGCCTGCTGGCGACGATGGGTGGGCTCGTGGCAATCGTGGCCGCCATCATCGACGTGCAATTCAATGACATCGTCGACTCCGCTTTCACGGATCGTGATGCGAAGACCGCCTTCTTCGGCGAATTCTTCGCAGGTCTGTCTGCCTTCGCGTTGCTGTTCCAACTACTCGTCACGCCCCGCGTATTGCGCTCCTTGGGTGTTACGTCGGCCCTGTTGTTCCTGCCGGCCAGCATGGCCCTGGGGTCGGTGGCGGTACTGTTCATCCCCGGCCTGCTTGCCGGAGTGTTGCTGAAGATCGGTGACGGAGGCCTGCGCCACTCGATCCACAAGTCAGCGACTGAGATCCTCTATCTGCCCGTGCCGGTGGAGGCCAAGAAGCGCACCAAAGTGTTGCTGGACACGACCGTCGACAACATCGCCACCGGGATTGGCGCGGTCATCGTGCTGCTGGCCCTGGCGGCCGGCGCCGACTATCCGGATCTGGCCTGGATCTCTCTCGGTCTGGTGGCGGTCTGGTTCATCCTCATCGGCCGATCTCGCGGCGCCTATGTCGACACGTTTCGCCGGGCTCTGGAACGACGCGAAATCGACCTGGGCGAACACACGGTCGACGTGTCGGAGGCGGGGACTCTCGATTCGTTGTTGGAATCGCTGTGGCCGGATGGGTCGGCGCGCCGCCTCGTCTACGCCCTGGAAATGGTAGCCACGGTTCGCAGTGGCAGGATCAAGGCGGCTGTTATTCCGCTGCTGGAGCACGAGGATGGCGACGTGCGTGAGCGGGCCCTGCGCGTGTTGCAGATCCAGGCGGGTGCGATGCCTATGGTTCGTTTCGAAGAGCTGCTCACCGATCCGCATCTGGGCGTGCGTGCACAGGCTTTGTATGCCCTGTGCCTTCACGGCGACATGGATCGAAGTGAGCGCCTGCGGCAGGCCGTGGAAAGTGACGTGCGTGCCATCCGCTCCGCCGCGGTCAGTTGCATCGCTGAGCATGGCACCGAGATGGAGCACGAGATCGTCGACGAGGAACTCGTGCGTCGGTTGCTGACCGAGGCGGCAGCAGACGAGCAGGAACTGGTGCAGGTGGCGCGATTGCTGGGGAATCTTGCCCACGCTCATCGGCGACCGTATGTGCGTGCTGCGATCGAAGAGTTGCTGGCCAGTGAGGCGCCACAAGTCGTGCGCCAGGTGATCGAGAGCATTGGACGTCTGGCTGACCACGAGTTGCTGGGGCAGGTTGTGCAGGCCGTCGACGATCGCCGCTACCAGCGCGCGGCCGGTGCGGCGCTGGCACAATACGGCGAGGTGGCGCTGCCACCGTTGATCGAGCGGATCGGGAATCTAGATCTGGATGCGCGTGTGCGTCAGCGCGCGGCCCGGGCCCTGGCGCAGATTGAGTTGCCGGCGACGGTGGATCGCATCTTCGCCTGCATCGAGAGTGTCGAACCGAGTCTGCAATACCATCTGTTGAAGACGTTGAGCAAGCTGCGAAATCGGAATGTGCATCTGCACTTTGATCCGGCGTTGGTCCGCGATCTATTGAGCGCCAGTGCAGATGACATCGAGTTGTTGCGTCACATCCGGGTGGCCCTCGAAGGGACGGGGCACGGATTGCTGCAGCGGGCGTTGCGAGAGAAAGTCGATCAGTATCTGAAGCGCGTCTTCCGACTGCTTGGCCTGCTCTACCCGCAGCGGGACCTCTACAACGCCTACCTGGGGTACGTGGATGGCAAGTCGGACACGAGAGCCAGTTCGCTCGAGTTGCTCGAAAATCTGCTGGCGCGAGAGGATCGCGACCGTGTCCTGCCTGCCCTGGACCCTTCGGCGGAAGTGGTGAAGACGGATCTCACTGCTGAGCTTGCAGTTGAGCAATTGCTCAGTGCGCAGGATCCCTGGCTGCGCGCCTGCGCGACGCACAGTTTCCTGCATGGTGGCGATGAAGTGATGCGCCAGCGCCTGGGGCAGCTGGAGCAGGATCGCCATCCCCTGGTTCGCGAGGCGGCCGTGCAGGCGTTGCGGGCCGTCTGAATGCATGGCTGAACGCATAATGTCGGTTGACGCTGTCCTGCCAAACCCGTACTTAAGAAGGCTGCATCGGCGGGTGGAAGGTGTCAGAAAAAACAACATCTTACGCTCGTTCGAGTTCTGCAGTGATCCTGTCCGTGCGCCGCTGGTTCGGTTCGTCGTAGGGGAAGCGCTCTGCTGAGCACCATCGACAAAGTCATCGCCCTGCAGGACGTAGATGTGTTCTCGCAGGTGTCGAGTGAAGAACTGGCGTATCTTGCGGCAATCGTGGCCGAAGAGAGTCATCCCGAGGGGGGTGTCGTCTACTCCGAGCGCGATCCGGCAAGTGCCATGTATCTGGTCGTGAGTGGTCGCGTGCGGCTCCATCGAGACGATCTGGAGATCACCGTCGCCGGGGCCGGTGAGGCCTTTGGCACCTGGGCTCTGTTCGATGATGAGCCCAGGATGTCGGCGGCGACTGCGCTGAAAGAGTCGCACCTGTTGCGACTCGACAAAGATGCCTTCATCGATCTACTGGCCGACAATGTGGAGATCACTGAAGGTGTTCTCAAGGCCCTTGTCGGCCGTGTCCGCGGTTTGATCGGTCGTCTTGGAGGCTAGAGATCATGCACATCACCTGTGAGAGACACCGATGATCGAATCTGTGCACGCGCCAAGAACCGAGGTCATCCTCATCGTCGATGATGAGGATATGGTGCTCACCAGCATCGATTCTTTCTTATCCCTCGAGACGGACTACGAGGTCGTTACGCGTACCAACCCCGAACAGGCGTTGACCTACGTAGAAGAGAACGAGGTCGATCTCGTCATCTCCGACTATCTCATGCCACAGATGGACGGGATCACATTCCTGGGCAAGGTTCGTGACCTCAAGCCAGAGGTGCCACGCATCATCCTCACTGGATACTCCGACAAAGAGAACGCGATCAAGGCGATCAACGAGGTCGGACTCTTCCAGTACGTGGAGAAGCCCTGGGACAACGACAATCTGCACCTCATCATCCGCAATGGGCTGGAGAAGCAGCAGTTGTTGCGGACATTGCAGGAGAAGGTGCAGCAGATCAACAGCGCCTACGCTGAATTGCAGGGCGTACAGCAGGAAATCCTCAAGGCTTTTGCGTAACGGGTCGTCCCACAGGCGGCGTACAACGCAATAACGGGAGCGGAGTCGTGTCAGAGAGCAACGAGCGCATCGTCGTCGTCGATGATGAAGAGATGGTGCTCACCAGCATCAAGTCCTTCCTGACGCTGGAGACGGACTACGACGTCCACACCTTCACGAAGCCCGCTGACGCATTGGAGTTCATCCGCGACAACGAAGTCCATCTGATCATCTCCGACTATCTGATGCCGGAGATGGATGGGATCTCGTTGCTGGCCAAGGTGAGGGAAGCCAAACCCGACGTGACCCGCATTATCCTGACTGGTTATGCCGACAAGGAGAATGCGATCAAGGCGATCAACGAGGTCGGGTTGTTCCAATATGTCGAGAAGCCCTGGGACAATGATGATCTGCAGATCATCATTCGCAATGGCCTGGAGAAGGGGCACTTACTGCGTCAGCTGCGTGGCAAGATCGACGAGATCAATCGGGCCTATTCAGACCTGCAGGGCATTCAACAAGAGATCTACAAGGCCTTCTCCTGAGGGAGCAGGTCTTGTCTCTTACCCCGGCTCCGGTGAGCAGATGACCGTCGAACTCGACAAGGACATCCGCGACGTCTTCGAACAGACGCCCGACCTGGTGTATCGTGTCGATCCCAAGGGGACGCTCACGTCGATAAGTGAGTCCGTTGGCCCTATTCTCGGATACAGGGTCGACGAACTCATCGGTCGCATGTCCTTCGATCTGGTTCACCCCGATGATCTGAGTCGTGCAGGGGCTGCATTTGCGGAGTCCTTGCGTCGCGCCGACCGGGAAGTGCGGGCGATTGATGTGCGCCTTCTCGATCGCGATGGGCAGACGCATTACTTCGAACTGCACCGACGCCTGTTGTTCGATGAGGAAGGCGTGTGTATCGGCGGTGAAGGCATCGCTCGTGATGTGACCGAAAGCCATGCGATGCAGGAACGCCTGCGTCGCTATTGGAGCATTCTGACGACGACACGCGATGCGGTCGCCATCTACGATCTGGATGGCACCTACATCGAGCAGAATCCGGCCCACGAACAGCTGCTTGGCTACACCATTGAAGAACTGCGTGGCAAGACACCGGCCGCGCACTGCTCTGTGGAGATGGGCACCGTCATCGGCACCGCACTTCAGGAGGAAGGCAGCTTTCGAGGCGAGATCACCGGTTGTCACAAGGATGGTCACGAGCTGATCGTTGAGTTGCTCGCCTTCGCCGTGCGCAATGATCGTGACGAACCGGAGTGCTATGTCGGCTTTGCTCGCGATGTGACCCAGCAGAAGCGTGATGATGTTCGGCGGCAGGCACTGCAGCGGGTTCGTGAAGAGATCCTGCTCATGCGATCCGAGGCCGATCTCGACAAGGTTCTGCTGGCCATCGGTGACGGCCTGGACGCGCTGGGGATTTCCTACCAGAACTTCGGCGTCAATCTGCTCGATATGTCAAAGGACCCACCCATTCGCCGATCCCGCAGTTCAAAGCCGGGGGGTGGTTGGATGGAGTCCGACACACCCAGTTCTGTCGAGACGGTGCTGAGATTCTGGCAGGGCGGTGAACCGGTCTACCGGCCTGATATCGAAGCAGACGACCCCTACAACGAACGCGCCTACTTGCAGAGCCGATCGCGCGTACGCGCCGTGATTGATCTGCCCATTGCGCAGGGTACGCTGGCGATCAATTCCCTGCATCCGAATCCCTACAGTGAGGTCGACCTGGGGATACTGGTGGAGCTGGCCGAGGCCCTGTCGACGGGTCTGAAACGCATCGAGGATTTGCGCAATTTGAGCCTCTCCGAGGCCCGCTATCGGGCGCTGCTGGAGACGCCGGATTTCGTTGTTTTCGTACTCGGCGTCAGCGGCAACTATACCTACGTCAGTCCCCAGGTGAAGGACTGGTTGGGGCGCGACCCACAAGACTTCTACGACAATTCACGGATCGCACTGGATATCGTGCATCCTGACGATGTCGAGGTCGTCAATCTCGCCATGGCCCGCGCCCTCAAGGGCGAAACGGTCGAGAATGCCGAATTTCGATTCAGGGATCGGGATGGAGAATACCGCTGCGGGTCAGAGGGAGCCTATCCGCAATTCACGGAAGATGGCGCCGTGCACTCCGTGCAGATCGTGGTTCATGATATCACTCGCATCAAGGATGCCATCGCGAGTCAGGAACGGATAAATATCGAACTGCGATCGACTCAGGCACGACTCGTGCAATCCGAGAAGATGGCTGCTCTGGGGTCGCTGGTGGCGGGCATCGCGCATGAGATCAACACGCCGGTAGGCGCCATCCACAGCATGCACGATACCCTCGTTCGTGCTGTGGGGAAGCTGCGTGACACGATTGACGAACACTATCCGGAGAGCAGGCAGGAAGGATCGCCACTGCAGAAGGTGCTGAAGGTGATCGATGAGTCGAACAAGGTGATCGAGTCAGGGTCGCAACGGGTGACGACGATCGTCCGCTCTCTGCGTAATTTCGCCCGCCTCGATCAGGCTGAGCTCAAAGAGGCCAATCTGCACGAGGGCATCGATGATTCCCTCATGCTCATCAATCACGACATCAAGAGTCGTGTTGAGGTTGAGCGTCACTATGGTGACATCCCACCGGTGACCTGTTATCCCGGTCGTCTCAACCAGGTCTTCCTCAATATCCTCAACAATGCCCAGCAGGCGATCGATGGCAGTGGCACGATCTCCATCACGACATCGTTGAAGAATGACACCGTGCAGATCACCATTGCCGACACGGGCAGCGGCATCCCTGAAGAGGATGTGTCGAAGGTCTTTGATCCCGGATTCACGACGAAGGGTGTCGGCGTGGGCACCGGCCTGGGACTGTCGATTTGTTATCAGATCATGGAGGACCATGGTGGCTCGATCGAAGTCAGAAGCGAGCAAGGTGTGGGCTCCACCTTTACCTTGATACTACCCCTGCGTCCTCCCCGGACGTTGACTGATCAGTGCCCCTAGGGCACTAAGCATCCCCGCAATACCGGCTCCCCGCCGTCGCGTGAACAGGCGCTATCTGTCCAAGGGAATCACTACGTGACCCAACCGCACATCGGCGTGTTGCAGGAGAAGTCGTTGCACGCCTCGGTCAAGGCCTGGTATGCCCGCCCACAGGATCGTGTGGAGGAGAGGGTGGATGGTTATGTCATCGATATCGTGCGCGATGACGATCTACTCGTAGAGATCCAGACGCGAAGTTTTGCGCCACTCAAGCGCAAACTGGGCGAACTGACACAGACGCGCAGTGTGCGTCTGGTTCATCCCATTGCGACAGAAAAGTGGATCGTGAAGGTGGATGCCGATGGAGAACCCTTCGGCCGACGGAAGTCACCCAAGCGTGGTCGCGTTGAGGACGTTTTCAACGAGATGGTGAGTATCGGGCACCTCGTCGAGCGTGAGACCTTTGCTGTCGAAGTGTTGTTGATTCAGGAAGAGGTCGTACGCTGCTACGACGGCAATGGCTCGTGGCGTCATCCGGAATGGCGAGCCTATGATCGCCGCCTGCTGGAAGTGGTCGAGCAGTGCCGTTTCGAGGAAGCGGCGGATTTTCTGAAATTCCTTCCCAATGGCGTTGACCTGCCGCGGCCCTTCACGAATCGGGAGTTGTCGAAGGCGGCCGGCGTGCGCCTCGCCCTGGCCGGCAAGATGACCTACAGCCTGCGCCACATGGGGGCTCTGAGCGTCATCGGCAAGAAGGGGAATGCGCAGTTGTTCGAAGAGGCTGAGGGGATGCCTGCGGCCGAGTCCGAGGTGGCCTAGACGCGGTGGCCTAGACGGGGCCACCCGGTTGGTCTCACATCTCGACCTCCCTTAGATTGCCACCGCATCCAAATCAGCATCTGAGGAAGGACACCTACGTGAGTACTACGCCACCCGCTGCGACCCACACCGCCCCCCAGGTCCAGGCCCGCCCGGCGCCACTTCGCAGCGTCAGCTTCAGTGACGGTTTCTGGGCGCAGCGTCAGCAGATTCTCAGGTCACACACACTGCCTGGCCAGCACGACAAGCTGGTTGAGACGAATCGACTGCAGGCGCTGGATCCGACATGGCGGACGGGCGACCGCCAATCGCGTCACATCTTCTGGGATTCCGACATCGCCAAGTGGTTGGAAGCGGCCTCCTACAGTCTGGCGACCCATCCGGACACGGATCTTGCCCTGCGTGTGGCGGATGTGGTCGAGCGTGTGTTGGCCCTACAGGAGGATGACGGTTATCTCAATTGCTGGTTTCGGAGTGTCGCACCGGACGAGCGCTGGACGAATCTGCGCGACTGGCACGAGTTGTATTGCGCCGGTCACCTGATGGAGGCCGCCGTGGCGCACAGCGAAGCGACCGGCGAGGATCGTCTGCTGAGGGCCATGGACAAGTATGCCGGCTACATTGCCACCGTCTTCGGGCGTGAAGAGGGCAAGAAGCGTGGTTATCCGGGGCACGAGGAGATTGAACTGGCTCTCGTGCGCCTGGCCGAAGCGACAGGAAATGGCCGGCATCTGGATCTGGCCCGCTACTTCGTTGACGAACGAGGGGCGCTCGAGCCGCACTACTACGATACAGAGGCTGTGACTCGTGGCGAGGAACCCGGTAAATGGCGGTTCCAGACGGCAGGCCCCTACGAATACGTTCAGGCGGACAAGCCGGTGCGTCAGTTGGAGCGTGCGACAGGCCATGCCGTGCGGGCTATGTATCTCTACAGTGGCATGACCGATCTGGTTGCCCGGGGTGCCGATGGGGCCCTGGGCATGGCCGTGGATCGGCTCTGGGACAATGTGGTTCACACGCAGATGTATGTGACCGGATCGGTGGGTGCTTCGGGCGAGGGGGAACGATTCACGACCGAATACGATCTGCCGGAAGAGACGTCCTATTGTGAGACGTGCGCCGCCATCGGCCTGGTCTTCTGGGCTCGGCGCATGGCCGATCTCTACGGCATCGCCGAGTATGCAGACGTGATGGAGCGGGCCCTCTACAATGGCGTGCTCAGCGGCCTGTCGCTGGATGGGCAGCGCTACTTCTACGTGAACCCGCTGGCCAGCACGGGCTCACACCACCGGCAGGACTGGTTCGGTTGTGCCTGCTGTCCGCCGAATGTGGCGCGCCTGATCGCCAGTCTCGGTCACTATGCCTACGCTGAGGGCAGTGACGCGTGGGTCCATCTGTATGCGGCGGGTGAGGCGGAACTCGATGCGGGTTCGACCCGGTTGAGGCTGCGCGTCGAGACCGATTACCCGTGGTCTGGGCAAATCCGGATCGAGGTGACACCCGATCGTGAGGTGGAGGCAGCGCTGAATTTGCGGATTCCCGGATGGTGTTCGAATGCCACCTTGAGAGTGAATGGGAAGCCGGAGGAAGAGCCCCTGCACGAGGCGCGCAGTGGCAATGGGTATGCCTGCCTGCGGCGGGTGTGGAAGGACGGCGACGTGGTCGAACTGGATCTCGACATGCCAGTGGAGCGGGTCTACGCCCGACCCGAGGTCCGCATGGCGGCGGGCAAGGTCGCCCTGCAACGGGGACCGATCGTCTACTGCCTGGAGCAGGTGGATAATGGTACAACGTCCCTGGCCAGTATCGGTCTGCCACGGGGTGCCGGTCTGTACGCCCGACACGAACCTGACCTGCTCGGTGGCATCACCGTCGTCGAGGCGACCGCCACCAACCTGGTGAACGACGACTGGAATGACACTGAACTCTATCGGACGCACGCACCGCACGCGGCAGCATGTGCGATCCGGGCGATTCCGTATGCCATGTGGGACAATCGCGAGCCGGGCCAGATGCTGGTCTGGGTTCGAGAGATTGCCTGAACGACGTCCGCACTGCGGGCCCAACGAGAGGATGAAGAGGATGACGGATCTGGCGACAATGTCGAGTGTGTGTCCCGACTGGACACTGCAAGAGGTCGTGGACGGGATGAAGCGCCACGGTTACAAGGGCTTCGAACCCCGCGTCGAGTGGCACCATGCCAGCGGGATTGAGGCCGATCTGTCGGCCGAGGCCCGGGCAGAGACGAAGAGGGTCTTCGCCGATGAAGGCCTGAAGATCTGCTGTGTCGCTACCAGTGTGCGAATGGCTGCGCCCGATGCCGACGAGCGCGCTGGCTACGTGGAGGATCTGCGTCGCTACATCCAACTGGCGGCCGATCTCGACTGTCAATTGATCCGCACTTTTGGCGGCCCCCGCGCCGGCGGTGAACTGATCCCGATCGTCGACTACACGGCTGATGGCTACCGGCAGATCACCGCTGATGCCGAATCTGCGGGTGTCACCGTGCTGATGGAAACGCACGACGACTGGTGTGCGTCAGCCTCGGTCCGTGCCGTCGTGGAAGCCGTCGATTCGCCACGGGTCAAAGTGCTGTGGGATTTTATGCATCCTCAGCGTATGATGGAGCGTCCGGAAGAGAGTTTTGCCAATCTGGGCGCCCTGACGGCCCACGTGCATGCTCACGATGGGTCGCTGGTGGACGGGCGTCTACAGGTTGGCCCTCTCGGCGAAGGAATCATCGACCACGAGACACCGCTGCATATGCTTGAAGATGCCGGCTTCGACGGCTACTTCTCGGTCGAAGTTATCCACAAGCCCGGCTCTGACCACGATGCCGATGGCGTGCTGGCGAACTACGCAGAAGGCTTCAACAGCTACCAGCGATGAGCGATTCCCAGGCGACGACCGATACCCGCGAAGCACCCACGGGCTTCACCGGCTTATTGCGCAACATCGGTCCCGGTGTTGTGGTCTCTGGCTCTGTCGTCGGCTCCGGCGAACTGCTGGTGACGACACGCATGGGTGCCGAGGTGGGCTTCGTCTTCCTGTGGGGGGTGATCATCGCCAGTCTGGTGAAATTCTTCATCCAGCTGGAACTTGGGCGCCAGTGTATTCTGTACGATGACACGACGATCGACACCCTCGACCGCATGCCCGGTCCGCGCTGGGGTGGATCCTCCTGGCTGGCCTGGATCTGTGTGGCCGGTTACTTCTCCGTCTTCCTTGCCCTTATCGGGATCCTCGGTTCCGTCGCTGGTCTGGCCCACTCCGTTGCGCCATTTCTCGGCTATCAACCCTGGGCGCTGGTGGTCTTCCTTCTCATGTCGGTGCTGTTGTGGCGCGGGCTCTACGAGGATCTGGAGAAGATGGTGACCATCCTGGTCACCGCCTTCAGTGTCATCGTCATCGGTTCACTGCTGGTACTGCAGGGCACCGGCTACGCCATCAGCGGGGCAGACCTGGTCTCCGGATTCGGATTCACCTTGCCCTCTGACGGAGCCTTCGTGGCCCTGGCGGTGATGGGATCGGTGGGCGCCACCGGCGTTGAGCTGTTCATGTATCCATACTGGGTTCGCGAGAAGGGGTATCCCCGTTTCGTGGGAGCCGATGATGGCAGCGATGCCTGGCGCGATCGCTATCGGGGCTGGATGCGGGTACTGATGATGGATGCCGGCGTCTGCACGCTGATCGCCCTGGCGATCACCTGCGCCTACTACCTGCTGGGTGCGTCGGTGCTGGCCCGGCTCAATGTGATTCCTCAGGGCCCGGCTGTGGTGGAACAGGTGTCGCTGATCTTCACCGAGACCCTCGGCCCCGCATGGAAGGGGCTGTTCATGGTGGGGGCCTTCTGCACGCTCTTCTCGACGCTGTTGGTCTTTGCTGCCAGTTCGGGCCGGATCGGCGCCGACTTCCTGCAGCGGCTGCGTTTCTCGCGAGCCCAGGGGGACGAGGGCCGGCGGCAGGTGGGCAGGGCGCTGCAGATCGCCTTTCCCCTGTTCTGGCTGCTGGTGATCGTGGTGAAGTCGGACGCGCCATTCTTCCTGGTCCTGCTCGGGGCCAATGCCAACAATCTACTGCTGATCCCGATGGCGTATTCTGTGCTGCACCTGGCAATGCGGGAAGTCGAGGGGCGGCGCATGTCGTTGGGGGGAGAGATCGGCCTCATGTTGACGATCTGGGTGATCATCAACTTCACAGCCGTGAATCTCTATCTCACCTGGACTGGTTGACTCGTGCCAGAGCGGCTGAGTCCTTAACAGGGCACTCGCGGATCGCGTGACGTGGGCCTACTGGGCCTGCGGCCCTTCCCGGCTGACAAGGTCCTCATAGCGCACGCCGTCGCCGCCGAAGATGTCCAGGGCCGAGCCGACCGTGTAGTGCAGTCGGCCGGCGCCGATCTCCTCAACCGCCTCCACATCCTTCAGGTCGCGAATGCCCCCGGCATAGGTCGCCGGTATGGGTGTGGTGTCGGACAGCAGGGCGATCAGCTCGGTGTCGACGCCGCCACGTTTGCCTTCGACATGTGTCGCATGGATGAGGAACTCGAAGCAATAGGCGGCCAGTCGCTCCAATTGAGCGCCACTGACGATGAAATCGGTGAGACGTTGCCAGCGATCGGTCGCCACCACGTATTGGCCGTCTTTGTTGGGGGCGCAGGACAGGTCCAGCACCAGTTGATCGCGACCCACAGCCTCGGTCAGCCGCTCGAGATTCTCCAACTGCAGCATCCCGTCAGCGAATATGTAAGACGTGGCGATCACGGCCTGCGCCCCGTGTTCGATCCAGGACGCGGCATTGTCGGCATTGATCCCACCACCGATCTGCAGACCCTGGGGGTAGGCAGTCACGGCCTCGATGGCGGCCTGATCATTGCCCGCGCCGAGTTTGATGACGTGACCACCGGGTAAGCCATCGCGCTGATAGAGTTCGGCATAATACGCCGGTGGCAGGGCTGAGGAGAAGTTGGTCTCAGGTGTCTCGCCATCACGCAGCGAGCCCCCCACGATCTGCTTCACCTGCCCGTCATGCAGGTCGATACACGGACGAAAGGCCATGTCGGTTCAGTCCATGCGGTAACGGGCGAGGCGCTCCGGATCCAGACGCACACCCAGGCCGGGGCCGGTCGGGGGCAGCAGGTATCCATCTTCGATCTGCAGGCTGTGGTCGACGACATCGTCTTCGTGGTAGACGATGCCATTTACATCACTGCCGTAGCCGATATTCGGCATGGCGAAAGCCAGATGTGCCTGAGCGGAGGTGCCCGTGCCGAATTCGGGCATGCTGCCGATGATGCAAGTCAGTCGCGCGGCGTCGGCAATGCCGAATATCCGCGCTGCCGGACCGATCCCGCCGGCTTCGGCGACGTAGATGTTGAACACATCCGCGGCGCCGGCACGGGCGCAGGCCATGGCGTCCTCAGGTGTCCACACACTCTCGTCTGCCATGATGGGCACTTCCACGTGCTCGCGGACGAATCGCAGACCTTCCATGTCGCTGGGATGCAGGGGCTGCTCGACGAGTTCGATGTTGTGTGTTTCGAGGTCGTGAATGTGGCGGACCGCTTCTTTCGGATTGCGCCAGCCCATGTTGGCGTCGACCCGCAACTTGAGATCGGGGAAGCGGGCACGCAGAGCTTCCAGATTGGCTGCGTCGCTGGCGGGATTGCGCCCCACTTTCATCTTGAGTGTGCGATAGCCATCTGCCACCAGGACTTCGGCTTGGGCCAGCACCTCGTCGACGGTTCCCATCGACAGCGATCGCGACAACTCCACCTTGTCTCGCACGAGACCGCCCAGCAACTGGTAAACGGGTGCGTCGACACTCTTGCCGAGCAGATCCCACAGGGCCATCTCGATTCCGGCCTTGGCTGGCTGGGCTCGATCCAGATGAGCATCCATCAGGTCGGTGAGGATGCGAATCTGCAGTGGATCCTTGCCAATGAGAAGGCCGGCGAGCAGACCATTGATGTCATCGGCACAGCCTGATCCCTTGCGATCCCAGATACTGGAGGATTCACCAATACCGACCAGACCCTCATCGGTCTCGATCTCGACGACGGCATTCTCACTGGCTGCGTGGGTGCCGAGGTTGCTGGTAAACTTGGCGGGGCGTGGAATACGGACAGGGGTGGCGCGGATGGCGGTGATCTTCACAGGTTGGTCTCAGGGTTGTATTGGCGCAGCGATGGCGCCCGTTAACGGGTGCCGGAGAATGTACCCGGCATTTCTTCGAAGGTCGATGGGGTATCGACGTGTTCCGACAACCAGGGCTTGAGGGGCACGTCATCGGCCGTGGGGATCTGATATCCCATGGCGTCGGTGCAGTCGCCGAGTAACTGCCGACGGATCGGGTCACACCGGTCGAGCAACTGGCGTGGCTGGGTGATGTAGTCCATCGGGCGAAGCCAGCGGTAGCCGTAACCGTAGAACAGGCTGAGTCGCGTCACATCCGAGAAATTGGCCCCCACTGCATGGAGGGTCCGATTCTCGAAGAGCACCGCATCTCCCGGTTCGGCGCGCAACTCGAGGTGCTCCTCGTCGCCTTCGGTCGGCGCCTGAATACGGGTGTCGTTGCTTGCCGGCAGCACTCGAATCGCGCCACGTCCCGCCTCGGTCAGGTCCGTAAGCCAGTAGGCGACCTTGATGAACATCCGTGGCTGCGCGACACCGAGATCGGCGGATGCTGTGCCACCATCGCGGTGCCACCCACTCTGGAAGTAGTCGCGACCGGTGCCGGCCGGACTTGGTGGGCGGGCGATCAGGTGCGAGGTGATCATCTGGATATTGTGGTTGAGTAACTGCACGATGAGGGGCACTGTCGTGGGCCAGTCGAGCAGTTCGAGGAACACGTCATCGGCGGGAAGGCAGTTGCGCATCTCCCAGTAGCCGCGTGCATTGAGCCCCGTCGTCGATAGCCCTTCTTCATACAGGCGCTGTGCCGCCAGCCTGGTGCGGTCGACCATCTGTGGCGGCAGGGCGCCCTTGATCACGAGGTAACCATCACGGTCGAAAGACTGGCGCTGCTCGTGGGTGAGGGGGGTATGTTCCATGACCGGCTACTCTATGAGGTGGCCCCAAATTGGTCAACCGGTGGGTCAATCGGTGGTTCGGTTGGCGGGCCTTCAGGCGGAACCTCGCCTTCGATTGGCGGCAGGTCGGATGCGCCAGGCATCACTTCACCGATCCCCGTTGCGACCGGTTCCTCGACCGGCCCATACACGCTCAGCAGTGAATCGCCATACAGACGTTCGTCCTGCCGTGCCAGGGGTGGCACCGATTCGGGTAGCTCCTGTCGCCGGTCATGCTGGACAAGCACCAGCCCATCACGGGCCAGGATGTCGCTGGTGGCAATATCCTGGAGCAGCGCCTGACACAGGGGCAGGCTTGCGCGTCGGGCGTGGTAGGGAGGGTCGATGTAGACGAAGTCGAAGCGATCGACTGAGCCATCCTGGACCTGTGTCTTCAGTTCTTTGATCACCATCTCAGCCCGTCGGGCGCGCAGGTCCATGCCATCGGTGATACGCCACTCTTTCAGGAGCGATCGCAGGCTGGCCCCACGACGCCGATCCGGTTCCACGGCGACGACGCGGGCACCGCGGCTGTAGGCCTCCAGGCCGATCTGTCCGCTGCCGGCGCACAGATCCAGCCAGTGCACACCGTCCAGTGGGCCCAGACGCGCGAAGACCGCTTCCTTCAGACGACTGGAGGTGACGCGGACGTCACCGTGCCGACGCTGTGAGAACGGGAGAGAGCGGCCGCGCAGGCGACCGGTGATAATCCGCAAGAGGTATCCGGTTGCTCAAGGAGTTGGAATATGCTCGCCTCCCGCTGCAGTCGCGATTCCTCAGGCGAAGGTCGCTGCCTCCGACGGATTCCAGACGACGCGAGATCCGTCGACCTGGAAGCGCAGGGCGCCAAGTTCGGCGCTGGTCAGATTGGCTGCCTTGTGGCCGCCATCTGCATCGCGGGACACCATCTCGGCACCCAGACCATTGATCGGCCGGATATCGAGATGGGCGCTGCGGTGGACGAAGTCGTAGCCGTTGTCATGTGGCAGGGCAACGGCCTGAGCGAGAATGAACTCCATCTCCGTATCTCCGGCAACGCCGCCGACCTCGACATAAGCACGGCGCTCGCTGAGAGATTCCACCTGTTGCTCCAATCGCAGGGCCATATCGTCGATACTTCGACTCAGATTGTCCCTTCGCATCACGCCCCGGAACAGCGACCTGAGCCCCGTGATCAGTTGCAGGAACACCTTCTCGCGGGCGGGGTAATTCACCAGATACTTGCGGTTCTGTCTCGTGATCACGCCGACGATGCCGCGTGTGAAGAACTCGTTCAGGGCACGTTCCACGTCCTGAGCGGGACGGCCATCGACGGACGCATAGAATGCATCCAGGACGATGGCGACGCGCCCTTGGTTGTGCTGCACGACACGCCCCACATTGAAGTCGAGAGGAATCCGCAGGGCCAGGCAGGACTTATCGAGTCGTTTCTCTTCCGTCATCACACGGCGACTCAGCGACTCCAACTCGTCGCGGCCATGCATGAGAGAGATCCGCAGTGACTCGATCGTGCGTCGTATCTCTTCATAGTTGCCGCTGACGAAGCGGCCACCGTGAACCACGCCGCCCACCACCGCACTGCAGGCCGTGGTGATCTGCACTCGATGTGCATCGTTGGCGATAAAACAACGAGAGGCGCGAATCTGGGCAAAGCGGACGGATCCGGTGACGACTACATCCCCCTGCATCTCGATTCGCATCGGCTGACCCGGGTCACCGATGATGTCCCCCTCGACGACCAGCGAGCCCTGCCCCTTGACCCTCAGCAAGTCAGAGAGCTCGCCCTGCACCAGAATGTCACGATCGCCGCCGTCAAAGGAGTCGATGGGGTCGTCGCCACCGGTGATCATCTCCGTCAGGCGGCCACCGTGCAGCACGGCATCGTGGGCTCGCTGGATATCGATGGGTAGGTGCCTCATCGGTCAGTTGGTCATCGCGATGGGTGTGCCGCCAAGATCGCGGATCCGGGTCATTGTGTCGGACACCTGCAGGGCGCCTTCCAGCAACTGAGTGAAGATTTCCAGGGGCACAGGTTTGGCCAGGATCGTGTCGAGGCACGAGAGGATTTCGTCTGGAATCTGCTCCGGGATGTGCCCGGAGATCACAGCGATGACTGCATGGGGGTTCATGTTTCGTAGGACGGCGATGATTTCCAGGCCGCTGGCACCGGGCATCCGGATGTCGAGGGTGATCAGGTCGTATCTCTCCCTGAGCACCTGTGTCACCGCTTCCTCCGCCGTGGAGACCGTGTCGATGTCGGTGAAGCCATGGACGGCGGCCAGGCGCGAAAAGAACTCCGCCACGCTGGGTTCGTCGTCGACGATGAGGATCCTCACGGGAAGTACTCCTTGATGATTCGACGTCCTCCCGGGGACTGGCGGACGGCTTGGGTGGGTGAAGCCCGATCGCCGCCCGGTGCAGGGGACTGGCCGCGGATCGTGTACGGCAGGTTATGCGCAATGAACATGCCACGGCATGCCCGAATGACATAACTATCAGTGGGAGAGGGTGTTGGGTGATTTCGGAAAAGACGCGTTGTGGACCGCGGGCGCGGTCATTTCGCGGATGCGCCGCCAAATGGCGGCGCCGTGGTCAGCGCAGGCCGTACTTCTTCAGGCGATATCGCAGGGCGTCGACGCCGATGCCGAGAAGACGGGCAGTGTCGGTCTGGCGGCCACCGCACTGTTCGAGGGCCTGACGAATCGTCGCTTCCTCGATGCTGGCCAGATCGGCCCCGGATGTGGCCGGGGCAGTCGTGGGTGCATTGACGATGTCGCCAAACTGAGCGGGCGAGAGCAAGTCTGAGTCACACAGGATCACGGCCCGTTCCAGCAGATTGCGCAATTCGCGCACATTGCCGGGGAAGGCATATTCGCGCAGGAGACGCTGGGCGTCGGCATCGATGCCCTTCACCTCTTTGCGGAAATCCTGTGCGAAGCCGGTCAGGAAGTGTTCGGCCAGCAACAGGACGTCATTGCCTCGATCGCGCAGGGGAGGCAGTGTGATGGTGAAGACATTGAGGCGATAGAAGAGATCCTGACGGAACTGGCCTTCGTCCTGCAACACGTGCAGATCGCGGTTGGTTGCCGCCACGAGTCGCACGTCGACGGTCACCTCACGCACACCGCCGACGCGGCGCATGCGTCGCTCTTCGAGGACGCGCAGGATCTTCGCCTGCGATGGCAGACTCATGTCGGCGATCTCGTCGAGGAAGAGGGTGCCACCGCTGCCCAGCTCGAACATGCCCATCTTGCGTTCGACGGCGTCGGTGAAGGCGCCCTTCTCGTGACCGAAGAGTTCACTCTCGAACAGTGAGTCGGGGACGGCGGTGCAATTCAGGCTGATGAAAGGCGACTCGGCGCGTGGGCTGCGCTCGTGTACCGCCCGGGCCACTAACTCCTTGCCTGTACCACTCTCTCCCTGGATGAGGACCGTCGTGTGGTCTGTGGCGGCGACACGATCGACCAGGGACATGACCTCGCGCATGGCGTCGCTCTCACCGATCAGAGCCGGATCACCCGTATCGTCCAATGTGCGCAGGCGTGCGTCGGCTCGCTCCCTGGCGCGTTTCATTTCCTGGAATCTGTGGGTCCGCTCCAGTGAGGCCGTCAGTTCAGCCAGACGCACCGGCTTGGTGAAGAAGTCAAAGGCGCCTTCGCGCAGTGCAGACACAGCCGTGTCCAGATCGCCGATGCCGGTGATGAAGATGAACTCGACGTCCTCGCCACGACTCCGAAGGGTCCGCAACACCCCGAGTCCATCAAGTTCGGGCATACGGATGTCAGAGATGATGATGTCCGCGCCCTCACGATCGTAGACTGCCAGGCCTTCACGGCCATCGCCGGCCGTCTTCACATCATGCCCCATGCGACGCAGCAGGGCGCCCACGCTGGCCAGGATCTCCTTCTCATCATCAATGAGCAAGAGTCGCAGAGCTGGAGTCTCGGTGAGCGTTTGACTTGTTGGCGTCGTCAAAGTGTGTTCCGTTGACCAATGAGTGAGGTGATGGTCGGGACGATGCTTGCGCCTGTTCCGAATGTCCGACCCTGACTCGCGATCCACAAGGGCCATCTTCCGTTGACGGTGAGAGTGGTGGCCCCTACCGTTTTCTGATTCGCTACACCCCTTTCGAGAGACAACAGGCTCCATGTCGAGTTACAGCATTGCCGTGCTCAAGGGAGATGGCATCGGCCCGGATGTCGTGGATGAGGCTCTGCGAGTCCTGCAGGCCGCGGGCGGCCCGAGTCTGTCCTTCGCCGAGCATCCCGCGGGAGCCGTCTGCTTCCAGGAAACCGGTACACCCCTCCCTGAAGCCTCTGTCGAAGCCTGTCGGCAGGCGGATGCGGTGTTGCTGGGTGCCATGGGGTTGCCGGATGTCCGGTGGCCCGATGGCACAGAGATGCGGCCTCAGGTTGATCTGAGGGTGATCCTGGATCTCTATGCAGGTGTGCGGCCCATCTATCTCTACAACGCCGACCACTGCCCTCTCAAGGGTTACGGGCCGGGGGATATCGATTTCGTGCTGCTGCGCGAAAATGTCGAGGGTCTGTTCGCCTCGATGAATGGCGGCATACAGCTGCGCGGGGAACTGGCCGTGGACAACATGGTCATCACCCGAACAGGAACCGAACGAATCGCAAAATACGCCTTTGAACTGGCGCGTCAGCGCTGCCACGAACGTGAGGACGATCGGCCAGGCCACGTCACGTGTGTCGACAAGGCGAATATCTTCAAATCCATGGCATTCTTCCGGCAGATTTTCGATGAAGTCAGTGATGCTTACACCGATGTGGAGAAGGATCACGCCTACGTCGATGCCATGGCCCTGTATCTGGTGCGCCGACCTGAAGCCTACGATGTACTGGTGGCGGAGAACATGTATGGCGACATCCTCTCTGATCTGGCCGCCGGTCTCGTCGGTGGCATGGGGATGGCACCCAGTGGTGACATCGGTGAAGATGCCGCCGTCTTTCAGCCCTCGCACGGCACTGCACCAGATATTGCCGGGCAAGGCATCGCCAATCCGGTCGGGATGATTCTGTCGGCGGCGATGATGTGGCGCTGGCTCGGCCACCGACACGACGATACCGAGGCGCTGGCTGCGGCCGAACGCATCGAGGCGGCAGTTCGCACGATCATGGCTGAAGGCGCCGCGACACCCGATCTGGGTGGCACGATGAAGACGGACGAACTGGGGCGCGCAATTGCCGACGCCTGCAACTGACGTCCCCCAAACCGATCAACCCCCAACCGAAGATCAATGATGACGACACCGATCACCGACGCCGAAGTTGCCGCATACCACGAGCAGGGATTTCACATCGCTCCTGGCCTGGTCTCACCAGCAGAGGTCGAGGCACTGCGCGCAGATACGCTGCACATCTGCCGTGGGGGGTATCCGCATCCCAAACTGGAGACCATGCCTGCGGATACCACTGATGATGAGGCTCTGCGCAGCTTCCTCTGTATTCACTTCCCGCACAAGATCAGTCAGATCATGGAAGAGACCGGTGTATGCCATGCCGGTATCTCCCACGTGTTGTCGCGGATCATCGGGCCGGACGTGAAATGCATGCAGTCCATGCTTTTCATCAAACCGCCCGGTTTCCAGGGCCAGGCGTGGCACCAGGACGAGATCTACATCCCCACGCGTGACCAGTCCCTCACCGGTGCCTGGATCGCTCTGGATGATGCAACCGTTGAGAATGGCTGCCTCTATGTGCTGCCCGGCTCTCACAAGGGTGTGCTTTACGATCAGCGGCCACACGAACATCCGGACGAATTCGACTTTGCCGCCGAGTCCTTTGGCTTCGAAGACAGTGCCGAGATTCCGGTAGAGGTCAAGACGGGTGACGTCGTGTTCTTCAATGGCTATCTACTGCACCGGTCCCGAAAGAACCGCAGCGATGTTTTTCGGCGCGTCCTGGTGAATCACTACATGAATGCCTGGTCCCGTCTACCTTGGCAGACCGCCGAGGGTGAACCCGCTGCCCAAGCCGATTATCGCGACATCGTCATGGTCGCCGGTGAAGATCCCTATGCCTGGCGGGGGACCGAGGATCGTGCCGATATCAGTCTGCGCCAGTGCCAGGCGCTGACTCAGCAGGACGCGTGACGGCTCACCAACTCAGCCGCCGCCGTTTCCTGGGTTACGGCCTGGGGACGGTGGCGCTGTCTGGCGTTACCAGTTCCTGTATCGGCGCCGTCGCGTCCACATCGGGCCCCACGATTTCAGGTTCGGGGGCAGATCCAATTCGGCAGCGGCAGCGGCAGCGCCTGAGGGATCTGGGCATCATCATCGGCGAATTGCCACCGGGCCCACACAATGCGATCACCGATGTGGCCGGTGTGCTCGTCGGCCATGCGACACGGATCATCGGCACCGGTCCCCTCGTCATCGGCCAGGGCCCGGTCCGCAGCGGGGTCACGGCCATTCTGCCGCGGGGGGCCGATGGCTGGCGTAACCCGGTCTATGCCGCCGACTGGATCCTGAATGGCAATGGTGAACTCACCGGCACCGGGCCGATCAGGCGAACGGGGCAGCTGGCTGCGCCCATCCTGCTGACCGACACGGGCAGCGTGGGATCTGTCTACGACGGCGCGCTGGACTGGATGCTGAAGCGCGATCCGGCCTGTCTCGAAACCCATCCTGTCGCCGTCCCCGTCGTCGGGGAGACCTGGGCCAATACGCTCCATGACACAGCGGGGCGGCACATCGGCGCCGCCGAGGTTGCCGAGGCGATCGGCGCCGCTTCGACTGGTCCTGTGGCAGAGGGATCTGTTGGTGGTGGGACCGGCATGCGGGCTTTCCGATTCAAGGCGGGCATCGGTACTGCCTCTCGCCGGGTGCCGATGGAGGGTGATTCGACCCACTACACGGTGGGTGTCCTCGTGCAGGCGAATTTCGGCGGCCGCTCGCAGTTGCGTGTGGATGGTGTGCCCGTGGGTGAGTCCATCGCCGATCTGACACCAGAATACAACCTGACGCCGACAATACCACCGGAAGGCAATTCGCTCCTCGTCGTCATGGCCACTGATGCGCCACTGCTGCCCATTCAGTTGCAGCGTCTCTGCAAACGTGCCGCCCTCGGGTTGGCGCGCACGGGCTCCATTGCCACACACGGCAGTGGAGATCTGCTGGTCGCCTTCTCCACTGCGCCCGTCGCGACAGCCGGGCAGCCGGCGCGGGCACTGCACTTTGGCGCCATGTCCCGGATCTATGCGGGCATCGTCGAATCGACAGAAGAGGCGATCCTGAATTCCCTGACCATGGCCGAGACCATGACCGGACGCGACGGTAACACGATCCACGCACTGCCACTGGATCGCCTTGTGAAGATCATGCACCAGCACGGGCGTCTGTAATGCGTCTGCAAGATCTGCAAATCCGGATCGGCACCCTGGCATCCGGGTCACACAATGCGATTACCGATGTGCCTGGTGTCCGGGTGGGTCATGCCTGGGCACCGCAGTCAGGTGCGGGGCTGTCGGTCATCCAACCCTTTGCCGATGGCGAACCGCGTCGCACCTATCTGGGCCGCTGGGCACTGGATGGCGGAGACGATACCACCGGTGTCGGACTCGCCGAGGATTTTGGCGCCCTGTCGACGCCGATCGTGCTCAGTCCCGCCGCCGCCACGGGACGCGTCTACGATGCAATGATTCAGCGCGGTCTGCGCATCGATTCGGGTCTTTCGGAGGATCGTGGCTGGCCGCCGGCGGTGTTGCCCATCGGTGGCGCCGGCGGTGAGGCGCTCCAGGTGCGCGCTGCTTTCAACGACGATCTCGTGAATACTGCATTCGAACGAGCGGCCACTGGCCCCGTGGCTGAAGGTCAGGTAGGCATCGGGCGGTCACTGATCGGTTTTGGTTGTGCTGCCGGCGTGGGCACCGCTTCACGGCTGATCGCAGGACACGTTCTGGGTGCGTTCGTCGTGGTCAATGGGGGTGAGCCCTCTCGTCTCAGCATTGCCGGCTATCCGGCACACCTGCCAGTGGACGCGATGACAGCATCTCGACCGCGTTCGGCCGCCGCCGTCATTGTTACGGACGCGCCGCTGCTGCCCGGGCAACTGGAGCGGGTTGCGGGCCGTGGCGCCTTTGGTCTGACACGAGTTGGTCTGCTCGACGAATTCACGCGATCTGCCACCATCTGGGCCCTGTCGACGACGACCCCTGTCGATGATGTCGAGTCCCTGACGGGGACGATCGAGGCAGGTGGTGTTCCTGAAGACTCGCTGCCGCCCCTGTTCGCCGCTGCTGCTGATGCTCTCGAGGAAGCCGTGGTCGGCGCGCTGCTGGCCGGCGCCGACGATCCCGGATCCGCAGTCGCGGTGCCCATGGGGGATTGGCCCGAGCGGATTCGGCAGTCACAGCGTGATGCACAGTGAGTCCAGTCGCCAGGACGCCGCGAATGCCTGACCCGAGCACCGATCACCCTCACGCCGACTCGCGGCCTGATTGGCGGGCGGATCGAGGTCGTGTTCGGCGATTGCGGCAGAAGCTGCTGATCTGGTATCGGGCCACGCGGCGTGATCTGCCGTGGCGTCGAACAGAAGATCCCTATCGCATCTGGGTCTCTGAGATCATGCTGCAACAGACCCGCGTCGAGACGACCATCGACTACTACGAGCGCTTTCTCGAGCGTTTCCCCACAGTGGAGGATCTGGCACTCGCCCCGGAGGACGACGTGCTCAAACTCTGGGAGGGATTGGGGTACTACTCCCGGGCGCGCAATCTACATTCGGCGGCCAAGACGATCGTTGCGGCAGGCGGCACAATCCCCGATACCTACGATCGTCTCCTGCGCCTACCGGGTGTCGGTCCTTACACGGCTGCTGCCGTCGCCTCCATCGCATTCGATCGGCCACACCCGGTGCTGGATGGCAATGTCATTCGTGTCCTGTGTAGGATGTTGCGGGTCGAAGGTGATCCGGGCCGCGCTGCCACGCGTCAGGAACTGCTGGCTGCCGGTGAGCAGCTCATGGCCCGCACTGGCTCCGGCGATGTGAACCAGGCACTGATGGAACTGGGCGCCCGCGTCTGCACGCCCCGATCACCCGACTGCCATGAATGTCCTGTGCGATCGTGGTGTCGGGCCGAGGCCGAACTCGAAGATCCGACGACGCTGCCGATCAAGCCGCCTCGGAAAGAGCGACCGCACCTGGAGGTAACGGCAGGTGTGATCTGGAAGGATGGCAAGGTGCTGCTGGCCAGGCGACCCGTTGGTGGCATGCTGGCCGGTCTGTGGGAATTCCCCGGGGGGAAGGTCGAGGCGGGAGAGACACTGGCAGCTTGCCTGGCCAGAGAGATCCAGGAGGAACTGGCGATCGACATCGACGTTCACGAGACGCTGGCCAGTGTCGACCACGAATACACGCACCTGTCGATCACACTGCACGCATTGCAGGCCACGTGGCGCGCGGGGGAGCCACAAGCGATCGGTGTCGACGACTGGAAGTGGGTGAGCGTCGAGCAGCTCGATGACTTCGCCATGCCCCGGGCGGACCGCCGTATCTTGGAACGACTCGCCGCCGAAGAACGCGAACTCGCTCCACCCCAGACCGACTGACCAAAGACTAGTTGAGCATGGACCAGTCGAAAATGCACCAGCAACTCACCACTGATGAAGCCAAGGGCCCATGAGGGCACTACAGAGCCAGGAGAGACAGATGACGCGGGATCACCGATGACGCAGGACACCGACTCCATCGCATCGCAGTTGCGCATTGCACGCCAGCGCGCCCTGGGGCTCTTCGTGCGGGGCATCTGCATGGGAACGGCGGATGTGATACCCGGTGTCTCCGGTGGCACCATGGCCCTGATCACGGGGATCTACGACGAACTGGTGGCGACCATCGCCGGCGTTCATCCCCGGATCATCGGGGATCTGGGCAAGGCCCGATTCGCAGCGGCGCTGCAGGGGATCAATGCGTCATTTCTCGTGCCCCTGCTGGCTGGCATCTTCACGGCTGTGTTGTCTCTGGCCAAGGCGATCACCTATCTGCTCGAACACCATCCTGAACCCGTCTGGGGCGCACTGACGGGGCTGATCCTGGCCAGTGTTCTGGTCGTCGCCCGCCACATCGATGGCTGGTCTGTGTCGAGTGGGTTGCTCGCCATCGTGGGGGCCGGTATCGGTTACGCCGTCACGATCCTTGTTCCAGTGGAGACGGGACTGCAATTCTACAAGTTCATCGGTGCCGGCATCATTGCCAGCATCGCCATGATCCTTCCCGGTATCTCGGGTTCTTTCCTGCTGGTCCTGATGGGGAAATATACGCAGGTGCTGACCGCCATTCACGAGCGCGAACTGACGGTGATCGGCTTTTTCGGAATCGGATTCCTGATCGGAATTCTCGGCTTCTCGCGACTGCTGAAGCGTCTGCTGGCGAATCACCACAGGTTGACGATGGCATTTCTCACAGGTCTGATGGCAGGCTCACTGCGCAAAGTCTGGCCCTTCCGCCTGCCCATCGATGGCGACGTGGAGAATTACACGTGTGTGTTGCCGGAAGTCTTCGACAGTGAGGCCATGCTCACGATCGCACTGATGGCGATCGCCTTTGTCCTGGTGCTGGGAATCGAGCGACTCGCCGGCAAGGTGAGCAAGTCACCCTAGGAGCCGGTCGGAGTATCCCATCTGGGCCACGCCCATGTTTTTGCCTGTCAGAGTGAATACCCGGACAAGCTCCCTGTGCTCAGTTCGGCTTGTCTTCGATCTCGCGACGAGCTTCCTGGAAGCGCCTCACACGGCGCACGAGGATGAAGATCAGCCCGGCCAGCGCTCCGTAGAGGGCGACCTGGTAGAGGGGGTGTTCCAAGCCCATAACGACGGGCCACAGGGTCAGTACACACAGGAGGATGAAGATGTCCTCGAGGCGTCGGCCCTTGTTTTCAGGCTCAGCGGGGGGTGGTGTTTCTGGTATCATAACCGTCAACGATCACAAATGGCGCCATTTCCCACAAGGGCGTGGGATCGGGTCTGATCAGGCGCCGGCGCGCCAAGTGCCATTCAGCGTTCGATAGATGGCGTAATTCTTGAGCACCTTCTTCACATACAGCCGCGTTTCCTTGTAGGGAATCCGCTCGACGAAGGCATCCGGGTCCTCGTAAGGGAAGCGCTCAAGCCAGCTGCGGGTGACGCGGGGACCCGCATTGTAGGCGGCCAGTCCCAGCGCCATGCCCAGGCTCTGAGCAGGGCCACGCTGGAAGGAACGCACCTGGTCTCCCAGGAAACGCGTCCCCAACCGAATCGAGACATGTGGGTCGAACAGCAGCTCGCGTTCGAAGGGCCGCACCCCAAGAGACCGGGCCAGTGTACGGCCCGTCTGCGGCATGATCTGCATCAGCCCGATGGCGCCCACACGTGACACGGCGTCGGAGTTGAAGAAACTCTCCTGGCGAATCACCGACAGAATCAGATACGGATCCACGCGGGCCTCGCGTGCCGCTGCAGCGATCTGTTCCCAGTAGTAGCTCGGATACAGCGTCACCATCTGTGCCGGGTCATTGGCCGATGCCAGCTGGGTGGCCAGACGCAGTGCACGGTCATGGAGACGCAATTCTTCGTAGCCCTCGTGAATCAGTCGCAGGGCAGCTGTGTCGCGTCGGTGCAGCCGTTCGGCACGGCGCAACTCGCCTTTGGCGACGCTCGCCAATCCCAGTTCCATCAGAGCGTAGGCACGCTGCACATGCTCTGATCCGCGCAGGTGCAGGGCCCGTTCGGGTACGGTGGCTGCCGACTGCAATGCGGCGGGTGCCTTTGGCAACTGGCCGTCGCCGTATCCAAGGCTCACGGCGCGTGAGGCATAGTAGGATCGCGGGAATCCGGCAGCGGCCCGTGAGTAGTGCTTCGTCGCTTCCTCGGACTGTCCGAGTCTTCTGGCCGTCTTCCCGGCCCAGAACCAGCTCTGGTCCACGATATGAGGCTGGCGTGAGCGTCGCGCGGCATCAACGAAGAGTGTCAGAGCCTCTTCATCTTCGCCACGGCAGTAGTGGGTGAAGGCGACACTCCACCGGGCATCTTCGGCAAAATCACTGTTTGGGTAGCTGCGAGACAACTGCCGATAGACCTCGCCGGCCAGCTCGAATTCATCGTGACGTTCGGCCGCCTTGGCTCCCTGCCAGAGGGCATCATCGGAGAGGGTGTGATGCGGGTAGAGGCGAGCGAATCTCCGGTAGGTCGTTACTGCATCCAGGTCGGCATTGCCGCTCACCTGAAGTCCTGCCAGTCGATACAGGGCCGACGGCCGCTGGCGGTCTTCGTGGAGGCGCTCGAAAGTCCGTCTGGCGCGAGATCGCTGGCCGGAGCGGGAATACGAACGACCCAGAAGATACTCGGCATCCGAAGCCAGCTGCCCACCGATGCCCTCCATGCGCAGCAGTTTCCTCAGTTCATCGATGGAGCGACGATCATCACCGTGATTGTAGCGCACGACGGCGCGCACGTAGTGCTCACGCGCCGTGCGAGGGCGGAAACGACCGGCGATCTCCAGCGAGCGTCGATGCGAGGGATGGTCACCCATCACGCGCAACTGCGTCTTGCGCGCCCCCGCCTCATCTCCGAGAGCCGCCTGGGACAGAGAGATCCTGTAGAGCAGATTTCCCTTGTAGGTCGGGGCCGTCTGCAACTGCTGGCGGAACAGAGTCAGTGCCTCGGCGTGCTGTCGGGTGGCAGTATAGAGCCGGGCCAGGTAGTGACGGGCGGAATCGGCAACACTGGCATGGCCCTCGGCCAGCAGCGCACGGTAACCGACGATGGCTGCCGTTGTGTCACCCAGTTCCTCGCGGCTGCGACTCAACCACAGATCGCGATACTGGTGCAGGGTAACCGGCAGATCCTTGAGTGAGGCGAGCCGACCGGCGGCGACGGCGTGCTGGCCCATGGCCCGCTCGCAGATGGCCAGACGTAGAGAGTGCAACCACGGCCGGGTCGAATCGGTCGCGGTGGAATCGAGGCGGGTGTCGCGCAATTGCTGATAGGCCTGGCGGAATTGCTGGCTGCGCATCAATTCCACAACGTCCACAACCGGACGCCGTCGAGGTGTCTGCCCTGGTTCGTGCAGTGCGATACGCACGACGAAGGGCAACAGCACCACGGCGCAAACGGCAGTTGTAGCGAAGGCGAATCGGGCCTGTCGTCGCAAAGGTCAGCCGGACGGGACGAGAGATGTAGCGGACAGAGGAGAGAGAGGGAGTACAGCGCCAGGGGGATGGCGCTTGAGGGTCGGGCGAGCGGGTACAGGCTCAACTCGCCCATGGGTTCGGCAAAGATACTGACGCGGCCAGAGAGCAGCCACTGTCGATATCACGCGATGGCGTCGCCCTCCGAATTGAGGGTTGCCTGCAGGATGGCGGAGAAGTCCTTCGAGGGGCCATTCGGCACTCTGGGGGCAGAGCCACCGGGTCGGGATCCCGTGGAGACCTTCTCCAATTCCTGCAGATTGCGCCGGATGTCTCGCAATGCAGTGTTGATCTGCTGGTCGATCTCCTGAAGTTGGCGATCGAGATGATGAGCTGGGTTAATCTGCATGACACACAATGGTGAAAGGGTGGAGCCACATCCGGTGTGGCAGATCGGTCCGATCTCCCTTTTGCAAAGCCCGTACCGTCAGTTGGTGGTAGCTGACTTTATGTGTGTAAGTTCAGAAAAAACAGATAAATATGAATATGTTCTGTCTCCGGCACTGGCGTGCCGGCAAGGCAGAATGGGCAGATTTCCAGCAGGAGTGTCGATCTGGAGTGGAAAAAACTGCCCTACTTCTTGCGGGGTGCGTTGATGTGCGGGCTGAGGCCGTGGTAGGCTTCGGCCGCCTCCATCACCGTCTCCGACAGGGTCGGATGGGGATGGATCGACATGGCCACATCGCTGACCAGCGCGGCCATCTCGACGGCAAGGACGCCTTCAGCGATCAACTCACCCGCGCCGGGACCGGCGATACCGACACCGAGGATGCGCTCTGTCTCCGGGTCGACGACCAGCTTCGTCACGCCATCGCTGCGGTCCAGAGTGGTTGCCCGACCTGAGGCGGCCCAGGGGAAGCGACCGATCTTCACGGTGCGGCCCTCGTCCTTGGCTTCGGTCTCGGTGAGACCGCACCAGGCCAGTTCAGGATCGGTGTAGACGACGGAAGGGATTGCGTTGGGTTCGAAGGCGGCGCGCTTGCCGCTGATGACCTCAGCGGCAACGATGCCTTCGTGCGAGGCCGTGTGGGCCAGGGCCGAGCCGATGACGTCACCGATGGCGAAGATCGTCGGTTCCGCCGTGCGCTTCTGTACATCTGACTGCACGAAACCACGCTCGTCGATCTGCACCTTCGTGTTCTCGAGGCCCAGATCTTCAGAATTCGGACGACGACCGATGGACAACAGAATCCGGTCGTATTGCTCTTCGATTGTGTCGCCACCACTCAATGATTCCATGGTGACCTTCAGCGCCTCACCATCCTCGGCGACACCGGTCACCTTCGTTTCCAGGCGGATTGACTCGAACTGATTCTCCAGCCGCTTCTGCAGAATGCGGACAAGATCCCGATCGCCTGGAGGAATGAGGCCTGCCGTCATTTCCACGACGGAGACCTTCGTCCCCAGGGCGGCGTAGACCTGACCCAATTCGAGACCGATGATGCCGCCGCCGACGATGAGCATGCGACCGGGGATGTCGGCCAGTTCGAGCGCGCCCGTCGAATCCATGACACGATCGGAGCCAATGTCGAAAGCCGGCAACACAATCGGTCGCGACCCGGTGGCCAGCACGGCATGATCGAAGGCCAGTTCCTGCGTGCTGCCGTCGTGCAATTCGATCGAGAGGGAGCCGGCACTGGTGAATCGGGCGCGGCCGCGGATATAGGTGACCTTGCGTGCCTTCGACAACTGGCCCAGGCCACCGGTCATCTTGGCGACGACTCGATCCTTGTAGGCACGCAGCTTGTCCAGGTCGATCTCGGGCTCACCGAAACTGACGCCCCACTCGGAGGCTTCCTTCGTCTCGTTGAGCAGCTTGGCCACATGGAGCAGGGCCTTGGAGGGTATACAACCCCGATAGAGGCAGACGCCACCCGGATTCTCATCGAGGTCGATGAGGGTGACATCGAGTCCGAGGTCGGCGGCGCGAAAGGCGGCCACATAACCACCTGGTCCACCACCAATGACGGCCAGTTGCGTGCTTGTAGTCATTGGGCGCCTGTCAGCCTTCGAAGGCGAGGTAATACGGGTTCTCGAGTCCCTCGCAGATATAGCGCAGGAAACGCGCCCCGTCTGCCCCGTCGATCAGTCGATGGTCGTAGGACAGCGACATGGGCATCATCAATCGAGGTTGGAACTGACCGTCGATGTAGACCGGTTCCATCTTGCTGCGGGCGACACCGAGAATGGCGACTTCCGGCGCATTCACGATGGGCGTGAAGGCCGTGCCCCCAATTCCACCGAGATTCGAGATCGTGAAGCAACCGCCCTGCATGTCCTCGATGGCGACACGTCCGGTGCGTGTCTTTTCTGCCATCTCGGTGAGTTCGACGGAGATTTCGGTCACCGTCTTCTCATTTACATCGCGAATGACAGGTACGAGCAGCCCGCGCTTGGTGTCCACGGCGATGCCGATGTGGCGGTACTTCTTGTAGATCACCTGCTCGCTGGCCATGTCGATGCTGGCGCAGAATTGCGGGAACTTGCCCAACGCCGTGGCGACAACTTTCAGAATCAGCGCCGTCGGTGTCAGCTTGCCACCGGCCTTCTCCACGGTCTTGCCATGCTTCTTGCGGAAGACCTCCAGGTCGGTGACATCGGCACTGTCGAACTGTGTGACGTGGGGAATGCTCGTCGACGACTGCACCATTCGTTGAGCGGTGATGCGGCGGACATTGCTGAAGGGCTCCGTTTCGACGGTGCCCCAGCGACTGAAGTCGGGCAGATCGATGGCCGGGACAGAGGCGCCGCCACCTCCGGCAGAGCGGGTCTCGTGCAGGTGCCTGGAGTGATTCTTCACATCCGCTTCGGAGATCCGCGTTCCGGGGCCCGTTCCCTTCACGATGCCGATGTCGACGCCGATCTCCCGGGCCAGACGTCGCACGGAAGGTGCAGCGGGTACCAGTTTGCGTGCTGGCAGATCGGCTGGTGTGACGGATGCTGCGGTCGTGGAGCCAGCCACTGCCGCTGGCGACGCTTGTGCCGTAGCCGTTGGTGTGGTCGCGACCGGGGCCGAGGTCGCAGCCGGTGCCGCCTCGGGAGCCGGGGCAGCACTGGTGACCTCGAGGGTGGCGACCAACTGACCGACCGTCGCTCGGTCACCTTCCTTCACATGCAGGGCGGTGATCCTGCCAGCCGTCGGGGCGGGTAACTCAACGACGCCCTTGTCGATCTCCAACTCGAGCAGACCTTGCTCTTCTTCGACCTCGTCCCCGATGCTGATCATGATGCCCACCACGTCGCCCCCATCGACACCTTCGCCCAGTTCGGGCAGCAGGACATCCCGCGGGCCACTGGAGGTCGCAGAGGGAGCTGGCGCAGGTGTCGCGACCGGAGCTGGTGCGGTCACAGGCGCAGGCGCCGTGTCCGCGACGGTCGTTTCCGGCGCAGCCGGCGCCCCATCACCATCGACAACCAGACCATCGACAACCAGAATGGGCTGTCCCACGGCGATCGTGTCACCTTGAGAGACGTGGATTGCAGCGATCGTGCCACTCACGGAGGAGGGCACCTCGATCACCGCCTTGTCTGTCTCCAATTCGACGACGGGCTGATCCTCGGAGAGGACGTCGCCCACGTTGACGAGGACAGAGATGACCTCGCCTTTCTCAATATTCTCGCCCAGATCGGGCAGCTTGAACTCGGCAGCCACGAGGCTCCCCTGTTTTTTAGCGAGTGACGGGGTTGGCAGTGTCGGGATCGATGCCGAATTCCGCAATGGCATCGGCCACGACCTGGGACTCGATCTGACCCTCTTCGGCCAGAGCACTCAATGTGCCAATGACGATGGAGGCTGCATCGACCTCGAAGAAGCGCCGAAGTTCCTTACGACCCTCGCTGCGACCGAAACCGTCTGTGCCCAGCGCGACGGGTACCTTCGGGAACCAGCGGGAGATCGATTCGGGCATGGCCTTCACATAATCAGAAGCGACGACGAAGACACCCTTTTCATTCTGCAGGCACTGGGTGACGTAGGGAACACGCTTCTCTTGAGTGGGATGCAGGCGATTCCAGCGATCCACATCCAAGCCATCGTTGTGAAGGTTCTTGAAACTGGTAATGCTCCACACATCGGCGGCGACATTGTACTTCTCTTCCAAGATCTCCTGCGCTTCCAGGGCGCAACGCATGATGGCCCCCGAACCGAACAACTGCGCCCGCAACTTGGCGCGCTTCTTCGATGATTCGCGGAAGCGATACATGCCCTGCAGTACACCGGCCTCGACACCCTCCGGCATGGCCGGCATCGAGTAGGTCTCGTTCTCGACGGTGAGGTAGTAGAAGACATCCTCCTGCTCGACATACATCCGCCGAATGCCATCCTGGATGATGATCTCGATCTCGTAGCCGAAGGCTGGATCGTAGGCGACCAGGTTCGGGATGAGATAGGCCTGCAGGTGGCTGTTGCCATCGTTGTGCTGCAGTCCTTCACCGGCCAGTGTCGTGCGTCCTGCCGTGCCGCCCACCATGAAGCCTTTGGCGCGAATGTCACCGGCGAGCCAGATCAGATCGCCGACCCGCTGCAGGCCGAACATCGAGTAGTAGACGAAGAAGGGAATCGTATTGACGCCGTGTGTGGCATAGGCCGTGCCGGCGGCGATGAAGGAAGACATGGAACCAGCCTCGTTGATGCCTTCCTCGAGAATCTGGCCGTCCGTCGCCTCTTTGTAGTAGGAGAGGGTGTCACGATCGACCGGTTCGTAGACCTGGCCGGCGTGGGAGTAGATCCCGAAAGGCCGGAACAGTGAATCCAGACCGAAGGTGCGGGCCTCATCAGGAATGATGGGAACGATGAGCTTCCCCACTTCCTTGTCCCGCAGCAGCTTCGTCAATACACGACCGAAGGCCATGGTCGTGGCGATCTCACGATCACCGGTGCCCTCGCGGAATTCCTCAAAGAGAGATGCGTCCGGCATCGACAGGGGCTGGGCCCGCACAGATCGCTGCGGCAGAGATCCACCCAGTGCCTTGCGGCGGGCCTTGAGGTAGATGATCTCTTCACTGTCCTCAGACGGCCGATAGAAGGGCGCCTTGGCCACATCGACATCGTCGATGGGAATGCCGAAGCGTGTGCGAAAGTGCCGCAGTTCCTCTTCGTTCAGCTTCTTCTGCTGGTGCGTGATATTCTTGCCTTCGCCCGCTTCGCCCAGACCGTAACCCTTGACGGTGTGTGCGAGGATGACGGACGGGCCGCCCTTGTGGGTCGTGGCGGCGTGATAGGCAGCGAAGACCTTCTCGGGATCGTGGCCACCGCGTCGCATCTTCTGCAACTGCTCATCGGAGAGGTGCTCCACCATCTTCAGCAGGCGTGGGTCGGTGCCGAAGAAGTGTTCACGGATATAGGCGCCATCGGAGATGGAGAATTTCTGCATCTCACCGTCGACGACTTCACCCATGCGCTTGACGAGCAGGCCATCGACATCGGCCTCCAGCAGGGAATCCCAGTCGTCACCCCACAGGACCTTGATGACATTCCAGCCGGCGCCTCGGAAGGTGCCTTCCAGTTCCTGGATGACTTTGAAGTTGCCGCGCACCGGACCGTCGAGACGCTGCAGGTTGCAGTTGACGATCCAGGTGAGATTGTCCAGCTGCTCACGAGCAGCCAGCGTGATGGCGCCGAGGGACTCGGGCTCGTCCATCTCACCATCGCCGAAGAAGCCGAAGACGCGTGATCCATCTTTCGGCTTGAGGCCGCGATCCTCCAGGTATTGATTGAAGCGGGCCTGGTAGATCGAGCAGATCGGCCCCAGTCCCATCGATACGGTCGGGAATTGCCAGAAGTTCGGCATGAGCCACGGGTGCGGATACGACGACAGACCGCCACCCTCGCGGGTTTCGCGGCGGAAATTCTCCAGGTGCTTCTCGGTCAGCCTGCCCTCGAGGAAGGCGCGCGAGTAGATACCTGGTGCCGCATGTCCCTGGAAGAAGACCTGGTCACCACAGGACTCGTCGGTGGGGGCATGGAAGAAGTGATTGAAGCCGATCTCGTAGAGGGTCGCCGAAGAGGCGTAGGTTGAGATGTGGCCACCGGGGCTGGCTTCATCCTTGTTGGCGCGCACGACCATGGCCATGGCATTCCAGCGGATGAGGCTCTTGATGCGGCGCTCGATCTCACGGCTGCCGGGAAATGGCGTCTGGCGGTCGCGTGGGATGGTGTTGATATACGGCGTCTGGGCCGTGAAGGGCATCGATACACCGGCACGGGCAGCACGGGCGACGAGTTGTCGCAGCAGATCCTCGACCTGGGTGTTATCCCGTGGGATCCTCTAGAGTCGACCTGCAGGCATGCAAGCTTGAGTATTCTATAGTCTCACCTAAATAGCTTGGCGTAATCATGGTCATAGCTGTTTCCTGTGTGAAATTGTTATCCGCTCACAATTCCACACAACATACGAGCCGGAAGCATAAAGTGTAAAGCCTGGGGTGCCTAATGAGTGAGCTAACTCACATTAATTGCGTTGCGCTCACTGCCCGCTTTCCAGTCGGGAAACCTGTCGTGCCAGCTGCATTAATGAATCGGCCAACGCGAACCCCTTGCGGCCGCCCGGGCCGTCGACCAATTCTCATGTTTGACAGCTTATCATCGAATTTCTGCCATTCATCCGCTTATTATCACTTATTCAGGCGTAGCAACCAGGCGTTTAAGGGCACCAATAACTGCCTTAAAAAAATTACGCCCCGCCCTGCCACTCATCGCAGTACTGTTGTAATTCATTAAGCATTCTGCCGACATGGAAGCCATCACAAACGGCATGATGAACCTGAATCGCCAGCGGCATCAGCACCTTGTCGCCTTGCGTATAATATTTGCCCATGGTGAAAACGGGGGCGAAGAAGTTGTCCATATTGGCCACGTTTAAATCAAAACTGGTGAAACTCACCCAGGGATTGGCTGAGACGAAAAACATATTCTCAATAAACCCTTTAGGGAAATAGGCCAGGTTTTCACCGTAACACGCCACATCTTGCGAATATATGTGTAGAAACTGCCGGAAATCGTCGTGGTATTCACTCCAGAGCGATGAAAACGTTTCAGTTTGCTCATGGAAAACGGTGTAACAAGGGTGAACACTATCCCATATCACCAGCTCACCGTCTTTCATTGCCATACGAAATTCCGGATGAGCATTCATCAGGCGGGCAAGAATGTGAATAAAGGCCGGATAAAACTTGTGCTTATTTTTCTTTACGGTCTTTAAAAAGGCCGTAATATCCAGCTGAACGGTCTGGTTATAGGTACATTGAGCAACTGACTGAAATGCCTCAAAATGTTCTTTACGATGCCATTGGGATATATCAACGGTGGTATATCCAGTGATTTTTTTCTCCATTTTAGCTTCCTTAGCTCCTGAAAATCTCGATAACTCAAAAAATACGCCCGGTAGTGATCTTATTTCATTATGGTGAAAGTTGGAACCTCTTACGTGCCGATCAACGTCTCATTTTCGCCAAAAGTTGGCCCAGGGCTTCCCGGTATCAACAGGGACACCAGGATTTATTTATTCTGCGAAGTGATCTTCCGTCACAGGTATTTATTCGCGATAAGCTCATGGAGCGGCGTAACCGTCGCACAGGAAGGACAGAGAAAGCGCGGATCTGGGAAGTGACGGACAGAACGGTCAGGACCTGGATTGGGGAGGCGGTTGCCGCCGCTGCTGCTGACGGTGTGACGTTCTCTGTTCCGGTCACACCACATACGTTCCGCCATTCCTATGCGATGCACATGCTGTATGCCGGTATACCGCTGAAAGTTCTGCAAAGCCTGATGGGACATAAGTCCATCAGTTCAACGGAAGTCTACACGAAGGTTTTTGCGCTGGATGTGGCTGCCCGGCACCGGGTGCAGTTTGCGATGCCGGAGTCTGATGCGGTTGCGATGCTGAAACAATTATCCTGAGAATAAATGCCTTGGCCTTTATATGGAAATGTGGAACTGAGTGGATATGCTGTTTTTGTCTGTTAAACAGAGAAGCTGGCTGTTATCCACTGAGAAGCGAACGAAACAGTCGGGAAAATCTCCCATTATCGTAGAGATCCGCATTATTAATCTCAGGAGCCTGTGTAGCGTTTATAGGAAGTAGTGTTCTGTCATGATGCCTGCAAGCGGTAACGAAAACGATTTGAATATGCCTTCAGGAACAATAGAAATCTTCGTGCGGTGTTACGTTGAAGTGGAGCGGATTATGTCAGCAATGGACAGAACAACCTAATGAACACAGAACCATGATGTGGTCTGTCCTTTTACAGCCAGTAGTGCTCGCCGCAGTCGAGCGACAGGGCGAAGCCCTCGGCTGGTTGCCCTCGCCGCTGGGCTGGCGGCCGTCTATGGCCCTGCAAACGCGCCAGAAACGCCGTCGAAGCCGTGTGCGAGACACCGCGGCCGGCCGCCGGCGTTGTGGATACCTCGCGGAAAACTTGGCCCTCACTGACAGATGAGGGGCGGACGTTGACACTTGAGGGGCCGACTCACCCGGCGCGGCGTTGACAGATGAGGGGCAGGCTCGATTTCGGCCGGCGACGTGGAGCTGGCCAGCCTCGCAAATCGGCGAAAACGCCTGATTTTACGCGAGTTTCCCACAGATGATGTGGACAAGCCTGGGGATAAGTGCCCTGCGGTATTGACACTTGAGGGGCGCGACTACTGACAGATGAGGGGCGCGATCCTTGACACTTGAGGGGCAGAGTGCTGACAGATGAGGGGCGCACCTATTGACATTTGAGGGGCTGTCCACAGGCAGAAAATCCAGCATTTGCAAGGGTTTCCGCCCGTTTTTCGGCCACCGCTAACCTGTCTTTTAACCTGCTTTTAAACCAATATTTATAAACCTTGTTTTTAACCAGGGCTGCGCCCTGTGCGCGTGACCGCGCACGCCGAAGGGGGGTGCCCCCCCTTCTCGAACCCTCCCGGTCGAGTGAGCGAGGAAGCACCAGGGAACAGCACTTATATATTCTGCTTACACACGATGCCTGAAAAAACTTCCCTTGGGGTTATCCACTTATCCACGGGGATATTTTTATAATTATTTTTTTTATAGTTTTTAGATCTTCTTTTTTAGAGCGCCTTGTAGGCCTTTATCCATGCTGGTTCTAGAGAAGGTGTTGTGACAAATTGCCCTTTCAGTGTGACAAATCACCCTCAAATGACAGTCCTGTCTGTGACAAATTGCCCTTAACCCTGTGACAAATTGCCCTCAGAAGAAGCTGTTTTTTCACAAAGTTATCCCTGCTTATTGACTCTTTTTTATTTAGTGTGACAATCTAAAAACTTGTCACACTTCACATGGATCTGTCATGGCGGAAACAGCGGTTATCAATCACAAGAAACGTAAAAATAGCCCGCGAATCGTCCAGTCAAACGACCTCACTGAGGCGGCATATAGTCTCTCCCGGGATCAAAAACGTATGCTGTATCTGTTCGTTGACCAGATCAGAAAATCTGATGGCACCCTACAGGAACATGACGGTATCTGCGAGATCCATGTTGCTAAATATGCTGAAATATTCGGATTGACCTCTGCGGAAGCCAGTAAGGATATACGGCAGGCATTGAAGAGTTTCGCGGGGAAGGAAGTGGTTTTTTATCGCCCTGAAGAGGATGCCGGCGATGAAAAAGGCTATGAATCTTTTCCTTGGTTTATCAAACGTGCGCACAGTCCATCCAGAGGGCTTTACAGTGTACATATCAACCCATATCTCATTCCCTTCTTTATCGGGTTACAGAACCGGTTTACGCAGTTTCGGCTTAGTGAAACAAAAGAAATCACCAATCCGTATGCCATGCGTTTATACGAATCCCTGTGTCAGTATCGTAAGCCGGATGGCTCAGGCATCGTCTCTCTGAAAATCGACTGGATCATAGAGCGTTACCAGCTGCCTCAAAGTTACCAGCGTATGCCTGACTTCCGCCGCCGCTTCCTGCAGGTCTGTGTTAATGAGATCAACAGCAGAACTCCAATGCGCCTCTCATACATTGAGAAAAAGAAAGGCCGCCAGACGACTCATATCGTATTTTCCTTCCGCGATATCACTTCCATGACGACAGGATAGTCTGAGGGTTATCTGTCACAGATTTGAGGGTGGTTCGTCACATTTGTTCTGACCTACTGAGGGTAATTTGTCACAGTTTTGCTGTTTCCTTCAGCCTGCATGGATTTTCTCATACTTTTTGAACTGTAATTTTTAAGGAAGCCAAATTTGAGGGCAGTTTGTCACAGTTGATTTCCTTCTCTTTCCCTTCGTCATGTGACTTGATATCGGGGGTTAGTTCGTCATCATTGATGAGGGTTGATTATCACAGTTTATTACTCTGAATTGGCTATCCGCGTGTGTACCTCTACCTGGAGTTTTTCCCACGGTGGATATTTCTTCTTGCGCTGAGCGTAAGAGCTATCTGACAGAACAGTTCTTCTTTGCTTCCTCGCCAGTTCGCTCGCTATGCTCGGTTACACGGCTGCGGCGAGCGCTAGTGATAATAAGTGACTGAGGTATGTGCTCTTCTTATCTCCTTTTGTAGTGTTGCTCTTATTTTAAACAACTTTGCGGTTTTTTGATGACTTTGCGATTTTGTTGTTGCTTTGCAGTAAATTGCAAGATTTAATAAAAAAACGCAAAGCAATGATTAAAGGATGTTCAGAATGAAACTCATGGAAACACTTAACCAGTGCATAAACGCTGGTCATGAAATGACGAAGGCTATCGCCATTGCACAGTTTAATGATGACAGCCCGGAAGCGAGGAAAATAACCCGGCGCTGGAGAATAGGTGAAGCAGCGGATTTAGTTGGGGTTTCTTCTCAGGCTATCAGAGATGCCGAGAAAGCAGGGCGACTACCGCACCCGGATATGGAAATTCGAGGACGGGTTGAGCAACGTGTTGGTTATACAATTGAACAAATTAATCATATGCGTGATGTGTTTGGTACGCGATTGCGACGTGCTGAAGACGTATTTCCACCGGTGATCGGGGTTGCTGCCCATAAAGGTGGCGTTTACAAAACCTCAGTTTCTGTTCATCTTGCTCAGGATCTGGCTCTGAAGGGGCTACGTGTTTTGCTCGTGGAAGGTAACGACCCCCAGGGAACAGCCTCAATGTATCACGGATGGGTACCAGATCTTCATATTCATGCAGAAGACACTCTCCTGCCTTTCTATCTTGGGGAAAAGGACGATGTCACTTATGCAATAAAGCCCACTTGCTGGCCGGGGCTTGACATTATTCCTTCCTGTCTGGCTCTGCACCGTATTGAAACTGAGTTAATGGGCAAATTTGATGAAGGTAAACTGCCCACCGATCCACACCTGATGCTCCGACTGGCCATTGAAACTGTTGCTCATGACTATGATGTCATAGTTATTGACAGCGCGCCTAACCTGGGTATCGGCACGATTAATGTCGTATGTGCTGCTGATGTGCTGATTGTTCCCACGCCTGCTGAGTTGTTTGACTACACCTCCGCACTGCAGTTTTTCGATATGCTTCGTGATCTGCTCAAGAACGTTGATCTTAAAGGGTTCGAGCCTGATGTACGTATTTTGCTTACCAAATACAGCAATAGTAATGGCTCTCAGTCCCCGTGGATGGAGGAGCAAATTCGGGATGCCTGGGGAAGCATGGTTCTAAAAAATGTTGTACGTGAAACGGATGAAGTTGGTAAAGGTCAGATCCGGATGAGAACTGTTTTTGAACAGGCCATTGATCAACGCTCTTCAACTGGTGCCTGGAGAAATGCTCTTTCTATTTGGGAACCTGTCTGCAATGAAATTTTCGATCGTCTGATTAAACCACGCTGGGAGATTAGATAATGAAGCGTGCGCCTGTTATTCCAAAACATACGCTCAATACTCAACCGGTTGAAGATACTTCGTTATCGACACCAGCTGCCCCGATGGTGGATTCGTTAATTGCGCGCGTAGGAGTAATGGCTCGCGGTAATGCCATTACTTTGCCTGTATGTGGTCGGGATGTGAAGTTTACTCTTGAAGTGCTCCGGGGTGATAGTGTTGAGAAGACCTCTCGGGTATGGTCAGGTAATGAACGTGACCAGGAGCTGCTTACTGAGGACGCACTGGATGATCTCATCCCTTCTTTTCTACTGACTGGTCAACAGACACCGGCGTTCGGTCGAAGAGTATCTGGTGTCATAGAAATTGCCGATGGGAGTCGCCGTCGTAAAGCTGCTGCACTTACCGAAAGTGATTATCGTGTTCTGGTTGGCGAGCTGGATGATGAGCAGATGGCTGCATTATCCAGATTGGGTAACGATTATCGCCCAACAAGTGCTTATGAACGTGGTCAGCGTTATGCAAGCCGATTGCAGAATGAATTTGCTGGAAATATTTCTGCGCTGGCTGATGCGGAAAATATTTCACGTAAGATTATTACCCGCTGTATCAACACCGCCAAATTGCCTAAATCAGTTGTTGCTCTTTTTTCTCACCCCGGTGAACTATCTGCCCGGTCAGGTGATGCACTTCAAAAAGCCTTTACAGATAAAGAGGAATTACTTAAGCAGCAGGCATCTAACCTTCATGAGCAGAAAAAAGCTGGGGTGATATTTGAAGCTGAAGAAGTTATCACTCTTTTAACTTCTGTGCTTAAAACGTCATCTGCATCAAGAACTAGTTTAAGCTCACGACATCAGTTTGCTCCTGGAGCGACAGTATTGTATAAGGGCGATAAAATGGTGCTTAACCTGGACAGGTCTCGTGTTCCAACTGAGTGTATAGAGAAAATTGAGGCCATTCTTAAGGAACTTGAAAAGCCAGCACCCTGATGCGACCACGTTTTAGTCTACGTTTATCTGTCTTTACTTAATGTCCTTTGTTACAGGCCAGAAAGCATAACTGGCCTGAATATTCTCTCTGGGCCCACTGTTCCACTTGTATCGTCGGTCTGATAATCAGACTGGGACCACGGTCCCACTCGTATCGTCGGTCTGATTATTAGTCTGGGACCACGGTCCCACTCGTATCGTCGGTCTGAT
>ENA-OWMP01000002-OWMP01000002.1-marine-metagenome-genome-assembly--contig:-NODE-2-length-35534-cov-313.948219_pt1 | contig 35534 bp, 30 predicted proteins | sample MGYA00248925_ERZ651138 | MGnify/ENA primary metagenome ERZ651138 (study PRJEB26858, sample SAMN05422230) | marine metagenome | place: Canada:British Columbia, Canada | study: EMG produced TPA metagenomics...
ATTACGCCAAGCTATTTAGGTGAGACTATAGAATACTCAAGCTTGCATGCCTGCAGGTCGACTCTAGAGGATCCCACAACTTCTATAAATATCAGTTCATATAGAAGCTAATGGATAAAAAATTTTTCGGACAAATTAAAATGGGCTTGATTAAGAGAGGATTGACCGTGCCAACGATATTGTACGGACTTTCTGAAGTATCACGTGGCCTTTGCTCTGGAGAACCCGGTGAAGAAATAACCTTGGCACTTGCTGAAGACTTCATTGTTAAAACATCTTTAAACCCTCCTGACAAATACGGGCCAAAGTTGATATCTCAGCAGGATCAACTTAGGTTGTACATGGAAGAGGGTGAAACTGATGTGAGTATTATTTCTGTCCCAGAATTCCTAAAACAACAGCTGACAAAACGTACCCCTGTTTCAGAGAATATTTGTCTCGATGGTTATTGCTTTAATATTTTTCTTCGTGCAATAGGGCGAGAGAAAAAATTGAGTATGCCGATTGAAGCCGTATTATCAGTTATTCAGGCAGCATTTGAGGAAGGGGCCGCTGACTTGGTTCAACTGAATATGGATTATACTAATGATGATGATAGTGGATTCCAAAGGTTGGCACCATTAGTAGAAGCAATTAAAAAACGCTTCAATACTTTTGTAGCCTTTAAAGGGTTTCCACCAGCAGATAAAAGAATTATTGATCTGGTTTATGCTTCGGGATTTGATATCGTAAATTTCCCTCTTGATGGATTTCATGGAACCACAAAATCTAAAAAAATTATGGGTGCTGAAAAAATTTGTACAGCTTTGGAATATGCATCGAGTGTTTTTTCTCCCGGAACGGTTTGGACGGATTTGGCTATGGGGCGCGGTTCTCAAGAGCAGTTTAAAGAGGGGATAGACCGTTTGGTTGATTCAGGGGTTATACCACTGATTCTTTTACAACGAGAAAGTGAACCAAAAGATTCTACCTACCCAAACTTGGTTGAACTCGCAGATCATATGGATGAAGCGATTCAGCGCAATGGACTTCCTCTGAAATGGTTGTATCCTGCCTGCCGGTTTTTGAGTCCTTTGGATACCCGGTTTTTCACAGAAGATCCTTTAAAGGCAAGGCTTGCCGTAACCCCTGTTTATCGTTCAGGGTTCGGTAAAAGGACCTCTGCAGGGTTTGCCGCAATACGGCGAAAATTACGGATTCGCAATGTGAAAGACTCTTTTGAATCTGCCGGGCTATAGAACCAAAAATAGTTTGAAATAAATATTGTGTGCAAACGACAAAAATCCTGACAGTTAATAACTCTCATCTTTCACTGGAGCAAGTATATGCCCTTTGTTAGGCTATAAGCATGGATGATAAAGTAAAAGCGCTGAACAAAACCCCAGAAGTTCCATTGATAGAGCTGGAAACGTTATGGATGCAGGTCGGTGGCACGCTGTGCAACCTGGAATGCACTCATTGTTTTATCAGTTGTAGCCCGAAAAACGACACCATTGCGATGATGACTCTGGAACAAGTAGAAGAAAGGTTGAGAGAATCTCGCGAACTGGGCGTGAAGGATTATTACATTACTGGCGGTGAAGTTTTTATAAATCCAGAAATTTTTGAAATACTTGCAGTCATTTTGAGCTATGGCCCACTTGATGTACTTACCAACGGAACGCAAATCACATCTGATAAAGCCAAACGTCTCAGAGAAACTCAAGAAGCATCCAAACACCCTCTGCGATTTCGTGTCAGTATGGAACACTTTGATGAAGATGAAAATGATGCGATTAGAGGAAAAGGTGCATACCGCAAAGCTATTGCAGGAATTGCCTATCTTGCGGAGGCGGGGTTTTCTCCCATACTTACAGTGACGCGAACTTGGGAAGAGGAACGCGATTCTGAAATGGAATTGAAGTTTGTTAAGGTTCTTCGTAAGAGCGGCTTAAAGCAACCGCAAATAAAAATCCTTCCCGGATTTTTATTGGGAAAGCTGGCGGAAAATGAGCGAGACTATTCGCAAGATGAATATGTGACAGAAAAATGTTTCGAAGATTTTGATATCACCCAATTACAATGCGCAACTTCGAGAATGGCCACGGGTGAGGGGGTTTATGTCTGTCCCATTCTGGTTGATAATCCTGCTGCGCGAATGGGTGATACACTGGGTCATACGTTGCGCCCATTTCCCTTGTCGCACTCGGCCTGTTATACTTGTCGGGTGACAGGTATGACATGCAAGTCCTCTCCTTAAACTGAAAGTCAAATATGGCCTTATTGCATTCGACCATGGTTCCTCTGGAAACCGCTACGATTGATTTTGAATTACCAGGCATTGATGGCGTGGAATATTCTCTCAATAATTTTGCAGAGAATAAAGTATTGGTTATTATTTTCATGTGCAACCATTGTCCCTACGTAAAGGCAGTCATTCAGAGATTGATAGATTTGCAGGAAGAGACGTTTAGCAAGGGAGTTGGATTGGTTGGAATCAATTGCAATGATGCACAAAAATACCCCGATGATTCTTTTGAGAGTATGAAAAAAATTGCAGTGAAATGGGGGATGAACTTCCCATATCTGTTTGACGAATCACAAACGGTAGCAAAAAAGTTTGATGCAGTATGTACACCGGATATTTATGTGTACGGACAAGAAAGAAAATTGCTTTATCGAGGGCGACTAGATGACAACTGGGAGAACGCTGAGCAGGTAACGCAACGAGATTTAAAACAGGCCATCGACTGCATTCTTGCTGACCAGGAAGTTCCTGCAAAGCAAGTTCCGTCTATGGGCTGTTCCATTAAATGGAAAGTAACTTAAGGAAAAACGAATGGAATCATTTAAAAAGTGGTTGTTCTTACTGGCGGCAGTTGTGTTTCTTGGTTCCATGTTTGCCGACAAAATCCTTTCGTTTTATATAGATTGGTTATGGTTCGAAAGTCATGGCATTGCCTCTGTACTTTGGACAGTATTGTTTTCTCAGTTTGGTATGGGATTTACTATCGGTATATTGTTTTTTGTTGCAACCTACGGTTTTTTGATTCGCGTATACAAAAAGACTTCACATTTACCCATTTTATTGTCCGATCAGGTCAGACGCGAAGTTCCCTTGCTGGACCTTATGGCCGCGAACTTGAAGCTCTTGATCGTAGCTGCTCCTTTAGTTTTATCTGTAATGACGGGACTGGTCATGGCCCAAAAATGGGAGACTATTCTCAAGTATCTCCACGCGTCATCTTTTAATCAATTAGACCCGATATTCGGTAAAGATGTTGCTTTCTATATTTTTACATTGCCTTTTTGGTTGCTGATCAAATCCCTGATCTGGGAAATAATGATTGTGATCACTCTCGGTGTAGGATTGATCTATTTCTTTAAACGCTTCGTTTATGTAGCGCCCACAGGTATTGTCTTACTTCCAGAAGCCCGAAGGACTCTTTCTGGTCTGGCGGGTTGTTTTTTTCTATTGTTTGCCAGCGAGTTTTATTTGCAGCGTTATGAACTGCTGACAAAAGGCAACAAACTGATTTCGGGAATAGGTTTTTCTGATGACTACGGATCGATTCCTATTTTGTACGCTTTGGTATTCGTTTCTTTATTGGGTGCGGCGTTTTCTTTTTCTGGTCTTATAAGACCAGGAATGAAAAAAATTCTTCTCTCCGTGGTTGCATTGGCGTTGGTTTATTTTGTGGGAAATATTTATCCAAAGATTCTGCAAAAGTTTGTGGTTGCTCCAAACGAGTTGATAAAGGAAGCGCATTATATAGAGCGCACTATTGCTGGAACATTGAATGCTTATGGGCTTGGTGAAACGAAAGTTCATGGCCTTTCCGGTTCCGAAGCTTTAACCGCTGAAAATATACGTAAGAATGATGCCACTATAGAAAATATCCGGTTGTGGGATCAGGAACCGCTTCTCGATACGCTAGGGCAAATACAGGAAATACGTACCTACTACCAATTTCAATCGGTTGACAATGATCGTTATCATATAAACGGAAAGTATCGCCAGACTTTATTATCTCCTAGAGAGTTGCTATCCTCAAATTTGCCAAACCGTACATGGATCAATGAACACCTGACCTTCACTCATGGTTATGGTGTTTCGCTCAGTCCAGTAAATCAGGTAACTCCGGAAGGTCTACCCGTTCTGTTTATTAAGGATATTCCACCACAATCAAATATGGACCTGAAGGTCGAACAGCCAGAGATTTATTTTGGTGAATTGGCGAACGACCATGTTTTTGTAAATACGGGTACCAAGGAGTTCGATTATCCAGAAGGCGAAAAAAATGTTTATAAAAATTATGCAGGTAAAGGGGGTTTTCCGGTTGGATCTTTTTTGAAGAAGGTGGTTCTTGCCGCACGGTTTAAAACGCTTAAAATTTTGTTTTCAGACGACATTGAAAATGAAAGCCGGGTTTTGATGTACCGTAATATTGCGGAGCGTGTTCAGAAAGTTGCGCCTTTCCTGAGAATGGACAACGACCCTTATCTGGTTATATCCGAGGGGCGTTTGATCTGGCTTTATGACGCTTATACGGTGAGTAACCGATACCCCTATTCGCAACAAATTCCCCGGTTTGGAAACTACGTGCGCAATTCTGTTAAAGTCTCAATTGATGCCTATGATGGTTCGATGAATTTTTATATCGCAGATCAATCAGACCCTATAATTAGAACTTATCAGAATATTTTTCCAGATTTGTTTCGAGACTTATCGGAAATGCCACAGGATTTGCGAAGTCACATCCGATATCCTTCTGACTTGTTTGCAATTCAGACTTTTATCTATGCGACCTATCACATGAAGCGGCCACAGGTTTTTTATAATAAGGAGGACCAATGGGAAATTCCTGAAATAGATGGCCGTGTTATGCAACCTTATTACACTATCATGAAACTTCCCGGAGAAAATCAGGAAGAATACATCCTCATGGTTCCATACACCCCTCAGGGTAAGAGCAACCTGTCGGCATGGATGGTGGCTCGGAGTGATGGTGAAAATTATGGCAAGCTAGACGTATATATGTTTCCAAAACAAAAACTGGTTTACGGTCCAAGCCAAATCGTTGCACGTATCAATCAAGACGCTGAGATATCACGTCAGATTTCCTTATGGGATCAACGTGGTTCAAGTGTTATTCAAGGCACCTTGCTTGTGATACCAATTGAAGAGTCTTTAATTTACGTCAGACCTTTGTATCTGAAGGCCGATGCGGGAAAAATTCCGGAGTTGAAACGAGTTATCGTGGGCTATGAAGACAATATTGCTATGGAGCGTACGTTGGACGAAGCATTAAAGAAAATTTTTCCTGGTCTTTCGGGTATTCCTTCCAGCATTCCTGAGAAACTCCAAAACGTGGATTTAGAATCTTCAAGCCCAAAAGAAGAAAGAAATTTGATATTAAGCCAAAACGATTATGAAAAGATCCAAGACTTTTATAAAAAAGTTGTAGAGTCTCAAGGCAAGCTTGATCAGTCTTTGATTAACTATAAAAAAGAACTAAAGGCTTTGGGGCAGGTTTTGCAAGAGGTGCCGGTTTCTCTTCAACCTGTGCAACCATCTGGGGAATAGATTTATTTTTTTGCGAAAAGGTTCAACTGTTGGGTTGCGTCAAGGTGGTCTGTTATGGGGACAGGATAGTTGCCATCAAAGCAGGCAGAACAGAATTTATTTTTTTCATTTTGCACTACTTCCAACATTTTGTTGATGCTTAGATAGTGTAAGGAGTTGGCACCCAAATATTTTGTTGTTTCTTCAAGAGAGTGTGTGTGAGCAATTAATTCTTCTTTGTTTGGAGTGTCGATTCCATAAAAGCAAGAATGTAAAATCGGCGGGGCAGAGATCCTTAGGTGCACTTCTGTAGCTCCCGCTTCCAATAGCATTTTTACTATTTTCCGGCTGGTGGTTCCCCGGACAATAGAATCATCGATGACTGCCAGTCGTTTCCCTTCAATAATACTTTTTACGGCGTTTAGTTTTAGCTTCACCCCAAAATTACGTATTTGGGATTGAGGTTCAATAAAAGTACGGCCTACATAATGGTTGCGGATCAAGCCCATTTCAAAAGGGATGTCGCTCTCTTCCGCAAACCCCATTGCCGATACCACCCCGGAATCAGGAACAGGAACAATCAGGTCAACATCAACTGGACTTTCTCGCGCCATTGCTCGGCCCATTTCCTTTCGCGCTGTGTAAACATGTTCACCGAATAGAAAACTGTCTGGGCGAGCAAAATAAATATGCTCAAAAACACATTGCTTGGGCTCTACTTCCTTAAAGGGAAAAAAGGATTGCAATCCGTCTTCATTTATTAGAATCAACTCGCCGGGTTCCACTTCACGAATGAACTCGGCTTCTATCAGGTCCATAACACAGGTTTCCGAAGCAACAATGTAAGCACCATCCAGTTTACCTAGGCAAAGAGGTCGAAATCCATGCGGATCACGTGCGGCCAGCAATTCATTTTCTGTCATCAACACTAAAGAATAAGCACCACTTACTTGGCGCAATGCTTCTGCGGCGCGGTCTACGAAAGTTTCGCTTTTAGCTTGCGCCATTAAATGGACGATAACTTCACTGTCGTTGGTGGACTGGAAGATCGCCCCCTTGCTACCCAGTTCTTTGCGGATGCCTTGTGCGTTGACGAGATTGCCATTGTGTGCGAGTGCGAGAGACCCCCCCTCTGCATAGTTAATCATGCAGGGTTGTGCATTGACCAACTCGCTCTTTCCCGCAGTCGAATAGCGGTTATGACCAATGGCAAGAGGGCCGGGAAGTTTCAGCAGTCGGCTTGGATCAAATATGTCAGCAACCAGACCCATCCCTAACTCGAGATGCATCTTTGAATGAGTGCTGGCAACAATGCCGGCACTTTCCTGACCGCGATGTTGTAGAGCGTAAAGTCCAAGGTAAACCAGATTAGCCGCTTCCGGATGACCGTAAACTCCAACTACTCCACATTCCTCATGTAGTTTGTCCAGCATAGCGTCCTAAAGAAGTTTTCCAGATTTCTTTTGCAGATTCGATATCCTGCTTAATATATTCTTGTCCATTGATGCTAACGGTGAATTGTGATCCGCCTGTTTTCCCTATCAATGAAAAATCTACATGAAAGGATAAAGCCAGATCTTCAATTTGATCTGTTAATTCTTCAGGAAAAGAGACAATAATTCTAGATTGTGTTTCACCAAATAAAAGAGCGTCACGCCTAAGAGTGGATTTGAGTTCAAGCGTTGCACCCATAGTTTTTTCTTTAGTACCAAAACAGGACTCTGCAACAGCTATAGCCAGCCCCCCTTCGGAGCAGTCGTGTGCTGATTTAATGAGTCCTTTCTGTATCAACTCCAGACAGAAATCTTGAACCTGCTTTTCTTGTTTTCTATCTAGAACCGGAGGCTTGCCTTCATTTCTGTCAAACAATACCTTTAAATACTCGCTTCCCCCCAACTCTTCCATGGTGAACCCGATGAGCCCGATACAATGTCCGGATTGTTTGAATCCAGCTGTCATGACTTTGGACTGATCTTCAATCAGACCCACAATTGCAACTGTAGGAGTGGGAAAGATAGCTTCTCCTTTAGTTTCATTATAGAGGCTCACGTTTCCACTGACTACAGGAATATCAAAATAAAGACAGGCATCACCCATTCCGCGGACTGCTTGTTCGAACTGCCACATGATTTCTGGTTTTTCAGGGTTTCCAAAATTAAGGCAATTTGTCAAACCAATAGGTGTGGCTCCAGAACATACCACGTTGCGACTGCTCTCAGCCACGGCAATGGCAGCACCTTCATAAGGATCGAGATAGCAGAAGCGACTATTGCAATCTACTGACAGTGCCACGGCTTTTTCTGTATCTTTGATTCGTATAACAGCTGCGTCTGAGCCGGGTAAAACCAGCGTGTTTAGGCGCACCATATGATCATATTGTTCATAGACCCATTCTTTACTGGCAATATTAGGGCAGGCTAGTAGTTTGGTTAATGCTATATCACCCCGGGTGGGTTCCGGCAACTCTGTTAAATTTAAATGCCCAACTTTATCGAGGTAATCAGGTCGCTCGGTTTCTCGTTTCAGATCTAAAGCCCCATCCACAACAGGTAGTGTGGGCAGATTGACCACCTCTTTGCCTTCAAACTTAATTCGCACTCCCAGTTCATCTGTAACTTCACCAATGATAGCGGCATCAAGACCCCATTTTTTTAGGATGGAGGTTGCTTCCTCTTCATGCCCCGGTTCAATCACAAATAACATTCTTTCTTGTGATTCGGATAGCAGGATCTCGTAAGGCGTCATCCCATCTTCTCTTAAAGGGACTTTTGACAAGTCCATATTCACTCCTGCCTGTGAACGATGAGCCATTTCGAAGGAGGACGAAGTGAGGCCAGCTGCCCCCATATCCTGTACCCCTACCACCCAGCTATAGTCCATAATTTCAAGGCAGGCTTCGATCAAAAGTTTTTCGGTGAAAGGATCGCCCACCTGGACTGTGGGTCTTTTGTCTTCTGTGGTCTCGTCAAACTCGGAAGAAGCAAGCAGGCTGGCACCATGAATCCCATCACGCCCAGTTTTTGATCCTACATATAAGATATGGTTGCCCACTCCGCCTGCTTTCGCAAGAAAGATGCGGTTCGATTTCGCAAGACCCAGGCAAAAGGCATTGACAAGAATGTTGCCGTTATAACTGGAATCAAAATAAACTTCGCCTCCCACAGTGGGGACACCGGTGCAGTTTCCATAGCTGGCAATTCCATCAACGACGCCGTTCAGTAAAAATCGTGTGCGCGGTTCATCAAGCTCACCAAATCGTAAGGAGTCCATCAAAGCAATGGGCCGTGCGCCCATGGTGAAGACATCACGCATGATTCCACCAACGCCCGTTGCCGCTCCCTGATGAGGTTCTATGAAAGAAGGGTGATTGTGGCTTTCAATTTTAAACACCACGGCGAACCCACCCCCAATATCAACGACCCCTGCATTTTCTCCGGGACCTTGCAGTACTCTGGGGCCTTCGGTCGGTAATTTTTTTAGAAAGGGTCGCGAACTTTTATAGCTGCAATGCTCACTCCACATTACAGAAAAAATACCCAATTCGGTAAAGTTAGGTGCTCGTCCGAGTAAATCCAAAATACGCCTATATTCATCACTCGTTAATCCGTGGTCTTTAACAAGTTGAGAAGTTACTTCAGGTTCGTTTTGCATTTTTAGCTTTGTGAGATAAGAGATTGAAAAATGCTCTGCCCATCTGTATTAGCCCATAAAGGGTCGGCACAACGTTCTGGATGAGGCATCATTCCCATTACATTTTTTTGTTCATTGCAGAGCCCTGCAACGGAATCCACAGAGCCATTGGGGTTACTCAATTCAGATATACCGCCTTTCGCATCACAATATCGAAAAAGAATTTGTCCCTTTTTCTCCAAATCGCCTAATGAATTTGGGTCAATGTAATAACTACCCTGATGATGCGCGATGGGAATTTCCAGCACCGATTTGTCGTTGCACTTTTGAGTGAACGGGGTTCCTGTGGTTTCAACCCGAACGTACACATTTTTGCAGATAAACTTACGCGTGTGGTTCTGCATCAAGGCACCGGGCAAGAGACCGGATTCGAGAAGAATCTGGAAACCGTTACAAATCCCCAGCACTTTTCCGCCATTCTCAGCAAAACGGATAACAGAATTCATAATTGGTGAAAAGCGGGAAATAGCACCAGCGCGAAGGTAATCTCCATATGAAAAACCGCCAGGAAGTACGATGAGATCAAAGGAACTTAGATCAACTTGATCCTTGTGCCACAGCCAATGGGTTTCCTGATTGAGAATTTTATTAAGGATGTGGTAGCAATCGTGATCGCAGTTTGATCCGGGAAAAACAACTATGCCGCACTTCATGTTTGTCCGATTCGGTTAGTGAGTTTATTCAGTGGGGACAAGTTTAAAACGAAAGGATTCAATAACGGTATTTGCAAGGAGCCGTTCACACATTTCCCGTACACGAATTTCCGCTTCTTCTTCTGAGGCGGAGTCGAGTTTGACTTCCAGATACTTGCCGATGTGCACATCAAGCACTTCATCGTAGCCTAAATCGTTAAGTGCATGGTGGACGGTTTTCCCCTGTGGATCGAGCACACCTTTCTTGAATGTTACATGTATTTGGGCAAGCATTTTGCGAACTTTAACACAGAAAAAGTTTCAATTCAGCAGGCTTTGTAGCAGGAATTTAAAAAAACTCAAAGCCTCTTTTTTGACCGACCCGAAAAATTATGATAAACAATGAGTTAGGAAGTATTGCCACATCTTTTCTCGCCCAAACTCTTTTCCTAGAACCATGAATTTTAAAAACACCATACTATTTCTTTTTTTTGTTTCAATATATTTTCTGACAAGCCAGGGATCTATTCAATCCAGTGACGGAAAAATCATGTATTTGCTAACTCAGTCGATGGTAGAAAACCAAAGCCTGAGCTTTGTGGAATCGGTGACCGTTACTGAAACGCAGGGACCTCAATATTCAAAATACGGCCTGGGGATGAGTGTATTGGCAGTTCCTTTTTATATTTTTGGGAAAGTTTTATCTGCCTTGCTGGGGATAGAAGAATCCATGGCAACTCAGTTTACGGTCAGCATGATTAATGCGATTCTTACCGCTTTCAGTTGTGTGATGATTTACCGCTTTGCTTTAGATCGGCTGAATTTTCGCTCATCAACTGGCTTATTTCTAGCCACCGGGTTTGGATTGTCTACCATTGGCTGGTATTACTCTGAAGATTTTATGAGTGAACCAGCAACCACTCTTTTCCTGTTGTCTGCTGTATATTTTGCAACCAACCCGTCTAAAGAATTCAAAAACCGCTTGTTTTTCCTTGCGGGAGTTTTTCTTGCTTGCGCCATTTCCTGCCGGTTGGTGACTTTGTTGGCGGTCCCTGGTTTTGTTTTTTATCATTGGATGATGTGGAAAAATGAGCAAAATCTTGCTGAATTTTGGGTCGACATTTTCCGTGCGGCATTACCTGTTGTCGTCGTCTTGATAATAATCATGGCCTACAACTACGTGCGATTTGAAGATGTGTTTGAGTCAGGCTATGAGAAAGGAGGATTTGGAGGTCAATTTCTTGTTGGCTTCTATGGCATCCTGTTTTCTCCTGGAAAGTCAATTTTCCTATACAATCCATTAACTATTTTTGGTTGTCTGGCGTTCATACGGTTTTTTAAAGCAAACAAAAAAATAGCTTTGATTTTCGGTTGGTTGGTTCTTTCTCATCTATTGATATTTTCTGTTTGGCACAGTTGGCCCGGGGGAATGGGTTGGGGGCCGCGGTTGATGCTTGTTGTGATTCCTTATTTAATCCTCCCTGTCGGGTTTCTATGGGAAGCGTTTGTAAAAGAAATCAAAATTCCTTTAATAGCCGCGTTGGTTTTGGGAATAGCTGTACAAATTCCTTCCATCACCGTGAACATTGCTAGATACTATTATGAAATGAGCCAGCAGTTTGGTTCGGTGGGTCATGACAAGCTTCTTTTTTCGTTGGAACAATCGCCTTTGATCGGTCAGTTTAAACAAGTCGCCGTTGTGTACGAGAATTTGGACGACGAACTGCAAATAGCGCAAATGGTATCCCTTGCAAAAAAGAAGGAAAACTTTCTCGGTGCGGATATTAAAGTGTTACTCGATAATGGTCTGGCGGTTAATGTCCCTAACTTTTGGTGGTATTATATGCGCTTGTTCGGGTACCCTTTTTATTTCTGGTTATTGCCGCCGATTCTGCTTGCAGGTATCATCGCAATCAGTGGATATAAGCTTGTCCAAGGGGCAAGAAATGAAACAATTTAAAGATAAAAATTAATTTAGGAAAATTATGGAAAATAAATGGAAAGATTCTGCGGCTAAGGCTGCTATTGAACAATACAGTGATGTTCATGAAGATATTGCTCTTCGTGTCTATACCTCACGTTTGATTGGGGCAGATCCTTCCCTGGTACTTCACGGCGGTGGGAACACCTCGGTGAAATCTCGTACCAAAAATAAAGTAAATGAAGAAGTCGATGTGCTTTATGTGAAAGGCAGCGGGTGGGATCTGGACACCCTTGCACCTCCAGGACTTCCCGGTGTTCTGCTTGACCATCTTGTTAAATTGCGCGATTTGGATTCCCTAAGTGATGAAGATATGGTTAATGAACAGCGAACGCATTTGCTTGATTCCTCTTCACCTAATCCGTCTGTTGAGACCCTGCTACACGCATTTTTGCCGCATAAGTTTATCGATCATTCCCACGCTGATGCCAGTTTGATCATCGCCAATCAACCCGATGCAGAAAAAATATGTCAGGAGATTTTTGGCGATACTATTGGAATGGTTTCTTATATTATGCCGGGTTTTGCATTGGCAAAAGCGGCGGCAGAAGTTTACGAAAAAAATCCAAAAGTAGAAGGGTTGATGTTGATCAACCATGGTCTGTTTACTTTTGGTGCAACCGCTAAAGAAAGTTACGATCGGCATATTGATGCAGTGACCAAGGCTGAAAAATATATTGCAAAGAATTCTCCCAAAGCGTTAACCCAAATTGAAGGCCCTGCGGCTAGTGCTGACGAAAAAGATTTGATCAACGCATTGGCTCCCGTATTGCGTGGTTTATATGGACTGAAGTCTGGAAAAACCTGGGTGGTGCACCATAGAAAAGACGAGAAAGCTAAAGCGTTTGCCTCCAGTCAAGAATGTGCTATCTGGTCACAGGTAGGGACAGCTACCCCGGATCATGTGATTCGCACCAAACAAAAACCGTTATTGTTAAACTTGAAACAATGGCAAGACGATGATGCGTTGCGCGTAGAAGTGGCATCTGCCCTGGAAACATATTACGAAAATTATCACCAATATTTCAAAACCAATAAAGATGCGAAAGGTGCCGATAAAACAGAACTCGACCCGTTGCCTCGTGTTTTGCTGGTTGTGGGACTAGGCTTGTTGACCATTGGCAAGACCGTTAAAGAAACTAAAATCGCGGCAGATATTTATCAGCACACGATAGACATCATCCATAAATCGTTTTCTGTAGGAGACTATGCACCTCTGAAGTCGGATGATTTATTTGATATGGAGTATTGGTCTCTCGAGCAGGCGAAGCTGGGTAAAAGCAAAGTCCCTCCATTGCAGGGCAAGGTAGCTTATATCACAGGTGCAGCATCAGGCATCGGTTTGGCAACAGCAAAACTATTTGCTGAACAAGGAGCAAATCTATATCTGGCAGACTTGAATAATGACAAGCTCAATGTCTCCGCAGATGCGATTCGTAAAAAATATAAAATAGGTGTTACTGCACAGGTGTTAAACGTAGTTGATGAAGATGCGGTGAAGCAGTCCTTTAAAGAAGTGATTGCCAATTATGGCGGCGTTGACTTCTTGATATCCAATGCTGGGAACGCCGTGCAGGGTGCGATAGGCACTATAGATATGAAAACCTTGCGCCAGAGTTTCGAGTTGAATTTTTTTGCGCATCAGGTGTTGGCTTCTGAAGCGGTTCGTCTGTTCATGGTCCAGAAAACTGGGGGAGTGTTGTTGTTCAATGCATCCAAGGCTGCGTTCAATCCGGGAAAAGATTTTGGTCCCTATGCTCTCCCGAAGGCGGCAATGGTGGCTTTGACCAAACAATACGCTTTAGACTACGGCCAGTTTGGTATTCGCTCGAACGCCATCAATGCAGACCGGATTCGCACTTCTCTTTTCTCCGAAGAGGTTGTTACCGAACGTGCCGCGGCACGAGGTCTTTCTGCAGATGATTATTTTAAATCAAATCTGTTACAGCAAGAAGTGTATGACACCGATGTGGCGCAGGGGTTCCTCAACCTGGCTCTTGCAGAAAAAACTACGGGAAGCATCCTCACTATCGATGGTGGAAACATTGCCGCAAGCCCTCGCTAAAAGGTGAGCCGCCGGGCGGGCAATGGATCAAGGAATTGATGGGCGATTCTATGTCCTCAAGCTTCTGGATAAGAGTGTTTCAATAATTACTCTTGGTTAGGGACCACGCTCAATGGAAAAATGATATTTAATTTTGAATTTGTTAAAAAAAATCTGAGATGAAACCCAACTTCTTTAAAGATCGAGTTGTCTACTCCACCGAACACGGTAAAATTTGCCCTGGTTGTAGTAATCCTGTTAAACAATGTACCTGTCGCAAACAGACAGCACCGATTGGTGATGGAAATATTCGAATTTCCCGCGAGACCAAGGGTAGAAAAGGTAAAGGGGTCACTTTGGTTAAAGGGCTTGCTATGGATGCTGTTGCCCTCAAATTAATAGGTAAAAAACTTAAAGCGATGTGCGGTTCCGGCGGTACAGTCAAAGATGGCATCATCGAGATTCAAGGTGACCATATTGAACGTATACTTGACTATTTCAATAGGCAAGGGGTGAAGGCCAAAAGGGCTGGCGGGTGAAGAGGAGAGCCGACATGACTCCACTTATGAAAAAACTAAGCGCCATTTGCTTTAGGATGAAAATATCATATCGCAAATACTCAACACAAACCGTAATACAATAACTAGCAAAGCAACTTTCCTACTCAGTCAAAAATGAAAATATCTTTACCAAAATGGCTTCTGCTTGCTGTGGCAGTAGTGTGTACCCCTATAACATGTGCTCTCATTTTTCTTGTCGGATGGGAAGCATACCTTACCTCAAAAATGGACAAACTCGGAACAAATTTTAAATTTAACAACCAAAGAGTCATTGAGCTCACGGAAATGCATCCGGGAAGTTCCGTTTTAGAAAAAACGTATTACGATATCGAACATCCTGATAAATTAGTTAATGTCGAAACTGACGACCTTGGGTTTCTTGTGCCATCAACGGGTCATAAAAACCCTGATATTACTTTGGCATTTATGGGAAATTCTATCACCTATGGGGAACATATCAGTCCAAAAGATCGCTTCCCATATCTAACAGGACAGTTGCTGGAGGAAAAGCTTAACAAAAAAGTTAATTCTCTTAATTCAGCAACTGCCGGCCAAAATATGTTTCAATCAATAAATGTTCTAGTCAATAAGGTGTTGCCGCAAAACCCAGACTTCATAATTATTCTTCCCGGACAAAATGACATAACACTATTACGCAATTCTAAGGGGTATTGGAATCAAAATAACCGGCAAAACGTCGTGAATAAATATTCTTTTGGACTTGTTGTGAAATATTTCAAAAACATGTATTTCCCTAATACATATATGGCAATAACGAACCTAATGGGTGAGTTATTAAAACAGTGGACCGGTTATAAGAATAAACCAGACCACAAACATGGCAATATGTGGAGCTATCTCAGGAATCTTTGGCCTTCCGAGAAACTGGCGCCTTCCAGACAACCGGAACAAATGGCTGAGTTATTAAAACAGCGGACCAATTATAAGAATCAACCAGAGCCTTCCAAGAAACTGGCGCCTTCCAGGCAACCGGAACAATGCGATCAACCAACTCCCAAAGAAACAATATTACCTTTTAAATCCGCACTATTATCATGGATAAAGATTGCAGAATCATGGGGATCAATACCAATAATTATATTCAAACCAGTCATAGAAGAGCCTTACAAATCATTTAAGGGCAGTGAGGTTTATGCTCAAACCATACGGGATGCAGCTAAAGAAACGGGAACGTTATTGATAGATTTAGTAGGGAAAATTCAGATCTGCCGTTGTCACAGCAATGCAGAATGCGCGGACCAAGATATTGCTGATAGGATGCATTTTAGCAAGAAAGGGTCAAGAAAAGTGGCAAACATTCTAGCTGACGCACTTGAGATAGAAATAAATATCAAAAAAAAAAGGTGAAGTTAATTTCAGCGACTCAGTTTAAAAAATATTTTGACGTGGGCGAGGCATAAAATTAGAGGGGGTCGTAGTGCAGGATCATAGAATTGAAAGCCTTGACTTATTGAGGGGCATTGCGGCTCTTTCTGTTGCTATCTCCCACTATCACATCGCAATCAATGAAAGCCAGTTCGCTGAAGTTATCTCGGTAGTTTTTGTTGAGATTTTTTTCCCACTCAGCGGATTCGTTTTAGCCAAACAAATTCTTTTATGTCAAAGTGATTCTCGCCATTTGCCCGTGTTTTATTTCCGCAGATTAATGCGGACAATCCCCCCTTATTTATTCGCCATGAGTGTGACTGCGTTTCTCACAAACAACCTTTTCACTCTTGATTTCATAAAGTACCTTTTTTTTATTCAAGATATTGTTCCTAACTACTTAAACGTAAACTTTTATCCAGTAGCATGGTCCCTGGCCATTGAAGAATTTTACTATTTATTCTTCCCGTTGCTTATAATAGTAGCACCTCCTAAAAGGTTACTATTTCTATCTGTGGCTTTTATATGCTTTTTTCAAATTCTTAAAATACTGGCCATAGGGGTGTTTGATCCGCAGTTTATCAGGATCGCAACACTCCTACGAGTCGATTCTATAGCACTTGGATTTTTCGGATATTACTTTTTAAAAGACAAAGTAAATAACATATTAACATTCATGCTTTTAGTGGTTTTTGTGGTTCTGATGGCCACAATTGCTATTTTGGAATTAAATAATCCCGGCAATAACTCTTACAGACTACTATCTATATGCGTGAGTTCATTTTTTGGTTTATTTTGCGTTTTAACCTGTTGGAATGCGAGGGGAAATTTTTCTGGCAAAACGGTCTCTTTGCTTGCTAAATGGATGGGGAGAGCCTCTTACCCTATATATTTATTTCACATTCCCATCCTGACTCTTTTAAATTCTTCAAAAAGCAACACGCTCTCTACCTTTCCACTTTATATGACTTTACTGATAACCGTCTCACTATTTATTAATATTTATTTTGAAAAACCTATATTATCTGCCAGGCCTAAATACAAAAGCTATTGATCCATTTACAGAAGTGCTCAATATAAAATAAATCTACTCGGGTGAAATAAATAAGGAGTATTTCTTATGTCAGAATTAAAGTTGTTTTTGAAAGAAAACAAACGCTGGTGGCTTACCCCAATAGCGACTGTCTTTGTTGTCTTTGTAATACTGTTCTTTTTGTCAGGAGGAGGCATACCCATTCTTGATCTATATGCATTTTTCTAAAAGTTATAGGAAAATACTACCCGTATTGCCAAGAGAAAGGACCTGCTGAACAAAGTGTGAAATGTTCGACCTCGGTATACAGTTTTGTTAATTTAAGACTTTTTACAAGGTAAGATGTTATTTATCACTATGGTGGTGCAAAACAAAAAGAATACTTGATGGACTATCTGAAAGAGATAGGAAGAAAAGATGTTCGTTCAGTAATAGATAAAAAGTCGAGTTGGTATTCAGAGTTTCAACAATTATCACTTGGACGAATGGATATAGAATTCTTAACTGATAGTCCTGATAAATGTCACCTGTATTTTCAGAATGGGGTTGTAGAGATTACCAAAGACTCTATTGAACTTATAGATTGGGATAAATTCAAGATGGGTGACAAATGTATTTGGGACACTCAGAAGAAGAATAGAGATATTCAGATTATTCCACCTGATGAAATGACTGAAGGAGACTTTGAACAATTTTCAACATACTGATCGTTTCCAAAGGATGTTGCTGTATTTCCAAAAAATATAAAGTGGATGACCATAAGAGTTAAAAAGTGTTTCATTTTTTTCTCATAGGTTTAACAGTTCTTTGTTGTGGTTAACTGAAAAGCACTAATTGTTACGAAAATATAATTATAGTTGCTACTCTTTATTGAAGTAGGCAATGTTTTGTTAAGATAACTATAAACTTACTGCTCATATCTCCAGCTATAACTTTGATGCACTTCTTTCCAGTTCTTTTCTAACCATTTCCTAAAGTCATTACCATCACCACTAAATGTTATTTTTTCACTCTCTACTCTCTGCTCAATCGTAATACTCCATCCGTCAACTTCTATAACCAAACCTTGGTAACCAAGATCTTCTTTATCTTCTTGATAAGTGAAACAATCACTATCAACCTTCATTTTTAATGTTTCCACTATTTGATCTACTGAAAAACCTAAACCCAAATCTCCAAACATAAAGTCAATAACATCCTGCTCATTCACTATAAACTTCTTACTCTCACTCTTCTGTCCATTAACATCACTCATTATCTATTGCTCCATTTAGAGTCCCATTATGAACTTACTGTTCTCATCCTTCTTCCAGTTTTGAGTAAGAGTTTGAGCGGAATTAAGTTTTATTATATATTTGAACTATGAAAACAATTCTTATTTTGACGCTCATTGTATCTGCAAATACTCTGCAGGGGAAATCATTACCCCACTTTGGTGTTGATGAATCGCATAAGTCGAATAGTATTTCTTTCTCAAAATCAAAAAGAACCCTCAAGAGTATCTACCTACAATCAAATAAGAATCGGACTCTTTATTGTAGTTGCTCTTTCGATATCAACAAACAAATAGATCATGCCTCCTGTAACTATTCCCCAAGGAAAAAAACAAACAAACGTAGTCACCGACTTGAGTTCGAACATATTGTTCCTGCACAGGCACTCGGAAAGAACCTTCAATGTTGGAAAGAACCTATTTGTGAAAAGAGAGATGGAAAAAAGTATAAAGGTAGACAGTGCTGTTCAAAGATTTCGTATAAATTCAAACAAATGCAATCAGACATGCATAATTTATTTCCTACAGTTGGTGAGGTAAATGGTGATAGGTCCAATTTTCTCTTTGGTGAAATTGACGGAGAGGAACGCAAATACGGGGAATGTGATTTTGAAGTTGCAGAGAGAATTGCAGAACCAAATAAATCTATCAGAGGAGATATTGCACGTTCTTATTTCTATATGTCACATCAATACAAGATAAAAATTTCTGACGATTATGAGGAAATGTTGAGGGGGTGGCACTTATCCGACCCACCAGATGAATGGGAGAGAGACAGGAACAGTCTAATTGAGGATGCGCAGGGGAATAGGAATCCATTTGTTGATTATCCAGAGACAGTTGAGAGGGTAAGGGATTATTGATGTCATTGCCCGATGGGTTGTGGGATTAAGAATTTGAGGGGTTCTATTGCTTGCGCATGAAACCTATAAATGGTTTTACTATCAGTAAACTTATTAGATAAATGCACCAAAAAATAACTAATGTTTGAGACAAGATTTCTAAACTATAAAAAAACTTATTCGTAAATGATAAGTCATACTGGAAATATGTGACTAACTCTAATGGAATAGACAAAACAATAAAAACTCTAAACATTCCTTTTTTATAGTTTTCGTAATTCATATCTTTGTTGCCATTTATAAAGTTTAGAAATAACGAAAAGTATTATACTTCTTACTGTCTCTCCACCGACTCCAAAACTATCCATCAGTATGATAGTTTCACCATATAACAACCCCACTCACTTGCTCTAATAAATCTTTTGAACAACAAAAACACACCAGAGAACTTTTAGATTTACAAGATCAGAATCCCAAAACCCCTCTCTAACATACTCCCTAAATCTTCACCCACACCCTGTTTCTATTTACTGTCATATGACAGAGTGTAGTTTATTTAAATTGTCATATCGTGTTATATGTAAAAACAGTCATTTCCACCCGACACCATTGATTTTCCCCCGACAATTCAACGAGTCAATAAGTCCACGAAAAACGTATCTCGTTGAAAAAATTAGAGTTACCCAGAGTTTGTAACTAAAAGTTTGTAACTAAAAGTTTGTAACTCGTTTGTAACTACTTTTTTAGGACTAAGTGTTTGAGTTATAAGGAGAGGACTTACCCGACACACATTGAAGTCAATAATGCCGTCTTTTTGGTAACTAGTTTGTAACTCTGATTCCTAAGTTATTGAAAAATAACAATGACGAAAATGAGTTTGTAACTAGTTTGCAACTCGCTCAAAAAATGTAAATTGTTGAAAATAAAAGGTTTCTTCCATTTGCGGGGGTGTAGAATTACTCCCATTCAATGGTGAGAGGTCTATAAATCATTGTAAACAAAGGATTTAATTTTAGTTCGTAACTAGTTCGTAACTCTATTCAGACCAATTGAACCCGATAAGTCGTTTATTTTGCTCAACTTACACATGATACCACTTTACTGATTTTCTGTAAAACTCACTTGAAGTTGGGTGGTTTTGGAAAATGATTACATTGGAATAGGGTGGGTTTAAAACCCTAATCTGAGTCCTCTCAGTTGGTCTTTTCACTTCTGATATAATCTGCACATCCCAAAAATCCTAAGGAGTTTCACCATGCGAACTACTTGGAAGACAATTAGAAATGAAACCAAACGAGGTGACTCTATCGAGTTATCTCGTTTTTTTGTTTGATATAGATTTGATTAACTATTATTGGAGAAGGCAATGAAAATTCTAATAACAGCAACGATTTTTCTGTTTATTATTATTTTTTCAGCACCTGTAACTTTTGCAATTGTTTTTGGTGGTTCAAACTTGGGTATCTTTGGTTACCCTAAACATACGTGTACAAAACCATACAGCAAACCATACAAACCGTATCAGTTTAATAGTCAATGGGAAATTGATTCTTATAACTCAGATGTTGAAAGATATAATATGGATGTTTCTCAATATGTAAATTGTATTAGTGAGTATGCGGACAATGGGAAAAATGATATGGAAAGGATTAGAGAAGCAATAAATGATGCGATCAATGATGCAAAAACACTTTAGGAAACAAATGAATAAACTACTCACATTCTTACTCTCACTCACTTTTCTGTTTTTGTTTGGTGGTTCTGTTTATGGACAGGAAGAAGTGAAGAAAGAGTACTGGGATAATGGGAAGTTGAAAAGTGAAACCCATTTCAAAAATGGAAAACAAAATGGACTGGAAAATTCGTTTTTTGAAAACGGTATAAAGTTTAGTGAAGTCCATTACAAAAATGGAAAATTAGAGGGACTAAAAACCATTTTTTATGAATCAGGAAAAAAGAAATATACAATCTATTACAAAAATAATGAAAAAGACGGACTGCAAAAAAGTTGGTATACAACCGGCGGAAAGGAAAATGAAACCTATTACAAGAATGGAAAACCAGAGGGACTTCACAAGTCTTATTATGAATCTGGTGAAAAACTTTTTGAAATCTATTACAAGAGTGGAAAAAGAGAGGGACTGGCAAACTTTTGGTATAAAACTGGTCAAAAGAAAAATGAAGTCCCATACAAGAATGGTGAAAAAGAAGGACTGGGAACAAGTTGGTATAAATCCGGTAAAAAGAAAAATGAAGTCTCATACAAAATTGGAGTACTCGAAGGACTGGAAACCGGTTGGTATGAATCGGGTGAAAAAAATTCAGAAGTCTACTACAAGAAAGGAAGAAGAGAGGGGGTTCGCAAGTCTTGGTATAAATCGGGTAAAAAACAGTCTTTCAAACACTTCAAGAATGGAATAGAAAATGGAATAAGAAAAGAGTGGGATGAAGATGGGACACTAACATATGAAGGAAACTGGGTTGATGGTCTTGAGGAAATAAAATAACAAATGAAAACCCCACTCACATTCTTACTCTCCCTCACCTTTCTGTTTTTATACCCATCTATATCTTTTTCTCAAACATTTAAGTGTGAGTTTATCCAAGAAAGGTTTATAGGAGGAAAATCAAATAATTATTCTTGTACAATGGAACCTGAAGTGGTTTTTAGTTATAAGGGATATACCTATCCAAGAACACCCCAATGTAAGGATACCGATAAATACAAATATGAGGATTATAAAGGTCTAATCGTTGACATGGAGAGTAAAACGATAAAATGGAATAGGATTGAAGGATATACAGAGTATGGAATAAAAGAAATGGTTGAGTATGGTTTAGAGAAACATGAAACCACTAAAGAGGATTTATTAAAAATATATTCAGAAACAAATAAGTTTAATTATTCCTATGAAATCATATCCAGTTATTTTCTCCCTGAAACGGTTCTTTATACTGATGAGAATAAAAAGGTCAAACGAAAATTAGAACAATCCCTGTTGGTTGTTTCAACTTGGAAGGTTGGTAATGGTGAAAATGTTATGTCTCTTTACATCCCTGAAAATGGAAAATCTATTATTACTGAATATAATGTAAATATGACTCCAGAACGATTTGGTGAGGGTTCAAGTGTAAAGATTAAGTTTGGAACTTGTCATAAAGTGAATAATTGAGTTAATACTTCCAACTAAAATAACCAATGAAAACCCCACTCACATTAATACTCTCACTCACCTTTCTGTTTTTGTTATTGAATGATTAGTGCGCCAATTCACTGATTACAGACTGCTTTTAGAACATATTCTGATACTGAGTTAGGAGTAGGATATTGCCAACCTTTGCTTTGTGGTAAAGGTTTTTGAACATCACCAGTTCCTCCACCCATAGGTTCTTTGTGAAATGAATAACTCAAACGTTGATACCGAAATAATTTGCAATCACCTTGCTTATAAACTTTGGCAGACAAATCCCCGAACTTGCTTGGTTTTAAGAAATTAGTCAATAACCAAAAATAAACATATCCACCGTGTTTTCTAATTCTATCAAAATCCACATAGAAGGTGTCTCCATTTACACTTTTACTTGTCTCCGTCCATTCTGCATAGGAAGGTGTTGAGAACATCAGTGCTGAGAATAACAGTGTGAATATGAGAAGTAGTTTTTTCATAGAGAAAGCATAACAAGAAATAGGTGGTACAATTTATCACATCATAAACAGTCATTTCCACCCAGTACCATTGATTTTTCCCCGACAGTTCAACGAGTCAATCGTTCCACGAAAAACGTTCCACGTTGAAAACATTGGAGTAATCCATAGTTCGTAACTCAAAGTTCGTAACTCGTTCGTAACACCTTTTTTTGAACTAAGTGTTTGACTAGTAATGACTTGAGTTACCCGACACACATTGAAGTCAATGGTGTCGTCTTTTTCGTAACTAGTTCGTAACTCTAACTTCTAAGTTATTGAAAAATAACGATGCCGAAAATGAGTTCGTAACTAGTTCGCAACTCGTTCAAAAAATGTAAGTTATTGATTATAAATGACTTATTGTGATTTGAAGGGGTGTGGAATTACTCCCATTCAATGGTGCCTGGGGGTTTGGAACTGATGTCGTAGACTACACGGTTGACGCCGTGGACTTCGTTGATGATTCGATTGGAAAAGGTGCCGAGCAGTTCATAGGGCAGATGGGCCCAGTCAGCTGTCATGCCGTCGGTGCTGTTGACGGCGCGAATGGCGATTACGTTTTCGTAGGTGCGCGAGTCTCCCATAACGCCAACAGTTTTGACAGGGAGAAGGACAGCGAATGATTGCCATAAATCGTTGTAGATTCCTGCGGCTTTTATTTCTTCAAGAATGATTTTATCTGCCGCGCAGAGAATATCTAGTCGCTCTCTAGTAATGTTTCCCAGGATGCGAATCGCCAGTCCCGGTCCGGGGAAAGGTTGGCGGTTTATGATTTCATCGGAGATGCCCATCTCTTTACCCAGTTCGCGGACTTCATCTTTAAATAATTCGCGGAACGGTTCGAGTAGTTTCAGGTTCATTTTTTCCGGCAAGCCTCCGACATTATGATGCGATTTGATCACTGCTGATGGCCCTTTAAAGGATACCGATTCGATTACATCCGGATAAAGCGTTCCTTGCGCGAGAAAAGTGAAGTCTCCCAGACGTTTTGCTTCTTCTTCAAACACATCAATGAAGGTGTTGCCGATGGACTTTCTTTTTTGTTCGGGGTCTGTGACGCCTTCCAGTTTATTCAGGAACTGGTCAGCGGCATCGATTACATCGAGGTTGATGTTGAAATTGTCGCGAAAGGTTTTTTCTACTTTGTCTCTTTCAGCTGTGCGCAGGAGTCCGTTGTCGATGAACAGGCAATAAAGGTTGTCGCCAATGGCCTTGTGGATCAGCACAGCTGTTACGGAAGAATCAACGCCGCCGCTTAATCCGCAGATTACTTTTTTGTTGCCGACCTGTTTACGTATGTCTTCGATCATATAATCGACTAACGATTCCATTTTCCAGTTGGCTGCGCATTCGCAGATTGTGAAAATAAAATTCCTGAGAATCTTTTCGCCTTCTGCGGTGTGCACTACTTCAGGGTGAAATTGCAGGCCGTAAATTTTTTCAATCTGATGCTCAATAGCTGCCAAAGGCGAATTACCCGTGAAGGCGATGGGTTTGAATTGGTTCGGCAGTTTAGAGATGCGGTCACCGTGACTCATCCAAACGATGGAGTTGTTTTTAACGCCTTCAAATAAATGTGAAAATTCTTTCAGCATCAATTCTGTGCGACCGAATTCACGATGTTCTGAAGGGTGAACCTCTCCTCCTAAAAGCTGGGTGATGAGCTGCATGCCGTAGCAAATACCTAATATGGGAATTCCCAATTCAAATAACTTGCGATCGCATAAAGGGGAATCTGAATCGAGAACACTTGCAGGTCCACCTGAAAGAACAATTCCCTTAGGCTTGAATTTAGAAATCTTATCCAGCGTCATGGTGCAGGGATGAATTTCGCAATAAACCTCGCACTCGCGGATTTTCCTGGCGATGTTCTGAGTATACTGTGACCCAAAATCGAGAATAAGGATTTTTTGTTCGTGCAGTAGGTTTGTCATGCTTTGCGGAGTTTTTTCTTGTATGTCAGTCGATATTATAATTGGGTGCTTCTTTGGTGACTATTACATCGTGGACATGGCTTTCGCGTAGGCCAGAAGAAGTGATTTTAATAAATGAAGCATTTTTTCTTAACTCGTTGATGGAAGCCGCACCGCAATAACCCATCCCAGCGCGCAGTCCTCCCAGTAATTGATGAACCGTGAAAGAAAGAGCACCTCGGTAGGGGATGCGTGCTTCCACTCCTTCCGGAACCAGTTTGCTTTCGGATAATTCCAGATCCTGAAAATAACGGTCGCTGGACCCTTGTGACATTGCTCCGATGGAACCCATTCCTCGATATTCTTTATAGCTTCTGCCTTGATAAAGAATTTTTTCACCCGGGCTTTCTTCGGTGCCAGCGAATAAAGAACCTATCATCACGGTGCAGGCACCTGCTGCGATGGCTTTGGTGACATCGCCAGAGAGCTTGATGCCACCGTCAGAAATGACGGGAATGTTTTTCTTTTCAGCTACCTTGACACATTCGGAAATGGCTGAAATTTGTGGAACGCCAACACCGCTCACAACTCGTGTGGTGCAAATGGAGCCTGGACCAATTCCCACTTTCACCGCATCGACACCCGCTTTTATTAATGCTGTGGTGCCCTCTGCGGTAGCAACGTTGCCACCAATGATTTGTAATTTGGGAAAAGATTTTTTGATTTCGCGAATGGTACCCAAAACTTTTTCAGAGTGACCGTGTGCGCTGTCAATAACCAGAACGTCGAGCCCAACCCGCACCAGATCTTCAATATGTGCTAACGGTTTCTGAGTTACGCCCAGTGCAGCACCCACCAACAACCTGCCTTTTTTGTCTTTAGCGGCATTTGGAAACTGCTCTGACTTTTCTATATCTTTGATCGTGATCAATCCTTTTAGATATCTCTTTTTGTCGACCACCAATAGTTTTTCAATTCGGTTTTCGTGCAAAATTTCTTTAGATTTCGAAAGAGGGGTGCCTTCGGGAATGGTGACTAGATCTTCCTGGGTCATCAGGGAACTGATTTTTTTGTTGAGACTTTTTTCAAACCTCAAATCACGGTTGGTCAAAATGCCCACCAGCTTTTTTTTCTGTGTGATGGGGATACCTGTGATGTTGTATTTTTTCATTATCTCCAGCGCTTCGCTGATCTTTTGATTGGGTTCCATGGTGATCGGGTCGGGGATCGTAACGCTCACCGAGCGTTTGACCTTGTCCACCATTTTGCGTTGTCTTTCTGGAGGCAAGTTACGATGGATGATGCCGATTCCTCCTTCTTGCGCCAGAGCAATAGCCAAATTTGTTTCGGTAACCGTATCCATTGGTGCGGCGATCAAAGGACATTTTAGTTTGATTTTTCGGGTCAAACGGGTAGAAAGATCGACATTATTTGGCAACACCTTGGAATAGGCTGGAAGCAGTAGAACATCATCAAAAGTCAGGTAAGTCGGGACCTTATGGGGGTTAATCATAGGATTATATTTAATAGAAATTGCATAAAAAGTAAAAATTTCATATTAGCACGTCTGTTGATATTCTTGCCAACAAAACCTTGTGGTTCCTGTTTTACCATGTTTCAATAAAGCAGATCATGATGAAATTTTTTTTAAACATTTTTTTTCTGGTTTTCGCCAGTATCGTTCATTCTCAACCTCTGTTTGAAGGAACGGGAGAACGAGAAGACTGGCTTGCTACCTACTATCAGGGGAAAAAGATAGGGTTCGCCAAATCGGTTACCCGCTGGAGCCCCAGTGGTGTTGAGGTCGACTCCACCGTGTTTTTTAAAATCAGTTCCAATTCAGTTGATCAATCTACCACTATAAAACAAACAACGAAACTCAGTCTCAATAACAGGTTGTTGAGTTTTTTCCTGTTACAGGAGATATCCGGGCATCGACAACAAGTTGAAGGCTCGTTGAAGGGGAATGAGTTAATTTATCGAACCAGATCGTTGGGTTACGATAAAGAAAAAACAATTGAGTTTACGTCTAAAACAGTTCCTTCTTCTACTTTTCTATTGAATTTGATTTCACACGGCCTGCATGTCGGACAAAAAGGTGAGTTGCCTTTGTTTGTGGAACCGTTGCAATTGATAGTGGATTTGCAATATGAAGTGTTGCGCAAAGAAACACTACAGTACCATGGAGAATCGGTGGATACATTTGTCATCCGTCATCAGTTCAGTGGGGTGGAGTCAACGATGTGGATAGCTAATGATGGTTCCGTTTATCGCGAAACGACCGATATGGGATTCGAATCATATAAGGAGGAAGGGAAAGAAGCGAAAAAAGTTGATGAGGCAATTACGATCAGTAGCATCATTACGATGAGTCTTGTGAAACCCGATAAACCTTTGCCTCGGCCCTACAAAAAATACGAGCTGATTTATCGAATCCATCCCGTGAGCTCGGTTGACTTGATTCCAGAAGACCATAGGCAAACCATTTTAAAATCTGAAAAACAGGTGGATGGAAATTACATCACTACTTTGAGGGTTAAAAGTGAACCAGAGAAAATAGGGCGAGTTTCTGAAAAAAAAGAAGTGCCGGAGTTAAAATACTTGGAAGAGACCGCCGAGGTGCAATCCCATCATCCAATGATCCAGGCTTTGGCAAGAGAGTTTTCGAAAGATAGTAAAAGTAAATGGCAGTTGGCAAAAGACATAAATTTATGGGTGCACCTGAATCTTAAAAAGGAAATGGTGGATACCGTTACCGCTGTGGATGCTCTTCTTGAAAGGCGTGGTGAATGCCAGTCCCACACTTTTTTGTTCACAGCTTTGGCTCGGGCTTCAGGAGTTCCCACTCGTATAGTCAATGGCCTAGTTTATTCCCAGGAATATGAAGGATTTCTTTATCATGCTTGGCCGGAAGTTTTTGTCGGTGAATGGAGAGCGATGGATCCAACTTTTGGGCAAGATAGAGCCGATGCAACCCATATAAAACTAACCGAAAATTCTAGTGAAAATCCGTTTCGTATGATGGAATTTGTTGGCAAAGTTTCGGTAGGTTGGTCTAGCCCTTAAGACCAACTTGAGCTGATAATTAAAAAAATAAGGATGCTATATGCTTTAAAATCAAATAGATATTTGAATTTGCAAAAATTGTAGTCTTGATTTTCGACTTTTATTTGTCTATATTTACAGATTCCCGAAAGGCCAAAACCTTTAAGAACTCTGGGCTTGAACGAAAGTTACAAAGAGATCACAGAATTTCGTTGACAACCCCATATCTTGTATATATTTTATCATACAACACACAATATATAGATATTGGTGGATTATTTGAATTTTTAAAGGACTTATTAATAAGGGCGGGGAGAAGAAAAAAGTGATGTGGCCATTATTCTAATAATAAGTATATAATTTTATTGATCCTATTTAAGTTGAAAGAGATGGAGCCTTTTTATGCTAATTGATCGAAAGTTTACCGTCGAATCCCAAGATCCCTACAGAGGGATCAAATTTGTCGAGCGGGTGTCGAGAATCAACAACGCCGACGGTTCTTTGGTTGCTGAGATTAAGAACGTTCTTGTTCCAGATTCTTGGTCACAAGTGGCAGTGGATATCATTGCGCAAAAATATTTTCGCAAGGCAGGTGTTCCTGCGCGGCTGAAAAAGAAGTTTGAATCAGGAGTGCCTGAATGGCTTTGCCCATCGGTTCCAGATGAAGAAGCTTTGAGTCAACTCCCTGTTTCAGAACAATATACCCGTGAGGCTACCTCACAAGAAGTAATACATAGATTAGCGGGATGCTGGACTTATTGGGGTTGGAAGAAAAATTGTTTTAAAAAAGAAGAAGCGGCGCGTAATTATTACGACGAAATGCGTTACATGCTGATTCGCCAACTTGCAGCTCCCAATTCACCGCAATGGTTCAATTCAGGAATCAATTGGGCTTATGGTCTTGAGGGACCAGCGCAGGGTCATTACTACTATGATGAAGATGCCGGGCAATTACAGAAATCTGAAAGTGCATATGAAAGACCGCAGCCGCATGCCTGCTTTATTCTATCGGTCAATGATGATTTGGTAGGTGATGGCGGAATCATGGATTTATGGCGGCAAGAGGCGCGCCTGTTCAAATTTGGCTCAGGTACTGGAAGTAATTTTTCCAACCTTCGGGGTTCCGGGGAGGGATTGTCTGGAGGGGGTAAATCTTCGGGGCTGATGAGTTTTTTGAAAATTGGCGATCGGGCGGCGGGAGCTATTAAATCAGGTGGAACCACGAGACGTGCTGCAAAAATGGTCACACTCGATATGGATCATCCTGACATTGAAGAGTTTGTCGAATGGAAGGTTAAGGAAGAGAGAAAAGTTGCGGCTTTAGCTGCTGGAAGCCGGATAACGCGTCGTTCCTTGAAAAGTATTATGCAAGCATGCTGGGCGGAAGGTTTGACTGACGATACTCGTTTCGAAGTGAAGAAAAATAAAGCTCTTAAAAAAGCCGTCAGCAAAGCTCTCGATTGTTGTGTTCCTGAAAATTATGTTTACCGTGTTATCCAGTTGGCTCAACAAGGCACGAAAGATATTGAGTTTGAAGAGTACGATACAGGTTGGACCTCTGAAGGTTATTTAACTGTTTCCGGTCAAAACTCGAATAACTCGGTTCGTCTCAGTAATGAGTTTTTGAGAAGTGTTGAATGTGATGGCAACTGGGATCTGATTCGCAGAACAGATGGTAAAGTTGCCAAGACGATTCTCGCCAGGGATCTATGGGATAAAGTAAATTTTTCTTCATGGTCAAGTGCAGACCCCGGATTGCAATTTCATACCACCATCAACGAATGGCATACCTGCCCTGAAGATGGCGAAATAAAAGCATCTAACCCTTGTTCTGAATATATGTTTCTCGATGATACGGCCTGCAATCTGGCTTCGATCAATCTGATGAAATTTTATAATGAAGAAAAAGGATTGTTTGAAGCTGAAGATTATCGACATGCCTGCCGATTGTGGACTCTAACCCTTGAAATTTCAGTCTCCATGGCGCAGTTTCCAAATAAAGCGATTGCACAAAAAAGTTATGAATTCCGCACACTGGGTTTGGGTTACGCAAATCTCGGTGCGATGCTCATGGTCATGGGTATTCCTTACGACTCTGAAAAAGGCCGCGCTATTGCGGGTGCTATATCCGCGATTACTACCGGGGCTTCTTATGCGATGTCTGCCGAAATGGCAAAAGAGTTGGGAGCATTCATCCATTATGAGAAAAATAAAACGTCCATGTTGCGTGTGTTGAAAAACCACTGGCGGGCGTCTCACAATGTGGAAGCGCATGACTATGATGGACTCACCATTTTCCCACAAGGAATCCAAGCAGAACATTGTCCTGCTTATCTTCTCGATGCGGCGCAAAAAGAATGGGCCGATGCCTTGGCATTGGGAGAAAAATACGGTTATCGCAATGCGCAAACAACATGCATCGCACCAACAGGTACCATTGGTCTGTTAATGGATTGCGACACCACGGGTATTGAACCCGATTATGCGCTGGTCAAATACAAAAAATTAGCAGGCGGTGGTTATTTCAAAATCATCAATCAATCGGTTCCCGGTGCTTTGCAGCGGTTGGGTTATAAGTCGGAAGAAGTTAAGGACATTGTTGAATATTGTGTCGGTTCAGGAAGTCTGGATTCTTCCCCTTATATCAACCGAAACTCTCTAAAGAAAAAAGGGTTCACCGATGATGCGATCGATAAAATCCAACTAGAACTTCCCAAAGTTTTTGATATTAGTTTTGCGTTCAACAAGTTTGTGTTGGGAGAAAGTTTTTGCAAAGACGTTTTGGATCTCTCAGATGACCAACTAGACTCCATCACTTTCAATATATTGTCGCATTTGGGATTCACCGATGAAGAAATTCAATTGGCAAATGATTTTATTTGCGGTCGTATGACGGTAGAGAACGCTCCACATTTGAAAGAAAGACATTATTCGGTTTTTGATTGTGCCACCAAGTGCGGAAAATATGGGGAGCGATTCATCCGTCCCGAAGCACATATCCAAATGATGGCTGCCGCACAGCCTTTTCTTTCAGGTGCTATTTCTAAAACCATCAATATGCCAAACGAGGCAAGCATTGTAGATGTAGAGAAAGCTCATATGCTTAGCTGGAAACTAATGTTGAAAGGAACCGCCGTTTATCGAGATGGGTCAAAACTCAGCCAACCTCTTAACAGCGTAGCGACTGAAAGTTTTAAAGAACTACAAATGGAAGAGGATGAGGTTGCTGCTACTCCGGCAGTTCCTGCCATGAAAGTCGCAGAGAACGTTGTTAAGGTTATTCAGCACAAACGAAAAGCTTTGCCTCATCGACGCAAAGGCTACACACAGAAAGCGTCTATTGGTGGACACAAGGTTTATCTTAGAACGGGCGAATATGAAGATGGCTCTCTCGGTGAAATTTTCATTGATATGCATAAGGAAGGGGCCGCTTATCGAAGTCTGATGAACTGCTTTGCCATTGCTATTTCATTGGGGCTGCAACATGGAGTTCCTCTGGAAGAATTTGCAGACGCTTTCGTTTTCACTCGCTTTGAGCCTAATGGATTGGTTACGGGAAATAAATCCATCAGCATGTCTACTTCCACCATTGATTATATTTTCCGTGAACTGGCAATCACCTATCTGGGTCGTGATGATCTGGCACAGGTAACTCCAGATGATTTACGGGCCGATTCGATTGGTAAAAAAGATCAGCAGTCGAGCGATGAAGAGGATGATAATGCTTTACCACTCATATTTAAAAGTGAAGAGAAGCGGTCGACATCAACCGAAACCAATGTGCAGACGGCCCCCATTGATCAGGTTGTTCCAGGTAACGGAAATGGAAATGGCAACGGTAACGGTGCTGCGAAAGGGAGCGTGCAGCAAGGGACTGCTGTTGCCAACAAAGCGGTGATTGCCAAGCTTAAAGGATATGAAGGAGATGCGTGCCAGGAATGCGGTAGCCTGACACTGGTGCGAAATGGTACGTGTTTAAAATGCATGACCTGTGGAGCGACTTCAGGTTGCTCTTGATTCAAGCCCGCCTCGTCTAAAATAAATGTTTGCAGGAGTCCGGCCGGCAATTTCTTTGCTGGCCTCTCTGCATTCTGGTCCTCGGTCGTCCGGCTACCGATTGCTTTAAAACTAAAAAACATAAAAAAATGTAATGTGGTCGGATAACGTAGTTTTTCGACCAAAAACGGACACTATCTAAATTTATGATTAAAGAGAATTGGGGTTTTTAGTACATAGGCAGTCAAGGTTTTTTGCAGTAACCTCGATAACTTAAGCACACCAATGTGATTTTTGAATGAAAATTTTAAAACGTACATTTAACAAGTTCTTTTGGTCAACTCATGCCTTATTTTCAAGGCTAGCAATTCTTCTTCCTCGGCCGTATATTTTTACTTTGTTCATACTTACAGTTTAAAGCTGCCTTTTACTGATGACTTTACAAGCCTAAGCTCAACCATCAGTATTTTCAACTTCCAGAAACGTAATTATTTTGGTAGGGAAAAAAGAGTATTGACCGTCATAGTCCAGCGTCACGCTTGCAGCGGAAGCCGAAGGTTGGATTTTTTAGCTTTGCGTCTACTTTGTTGCGAAAAGAAATTTTTGATTGGTTATTGTAGCTAGTCCAACTGCCTCCCTTAACGATTTGTAAATCTTTGCTTGCCGTCTGCACCCATTCCCATACATTGCCTGCCATATCCATAACCCCATATGGGCTTGCACCCGCAGGGAAGGAAGCTACAGGTGCTACTGATAAATGACCGTCTTCTTTACCGAAAGTGTTGGCATTTTGAGGTAGAAACTCATTGCCCCAGGGCCAGGTGAAGGTTGAGTTGCCTCGGGCTGCGGCTTCCCATTCTTCTTCGTTCGGTAAACGCTTGCCAGCCCAGTGACAATATTTTCGAGCCTGGTTCCAGTCGATTCCCATGGCGGGGCACTTTGGGCAGGGTTTGTCATTTGTATAGGATTTTTCATTGTATTGAGGTTGGTATTTTTTAAAATTTTCTACAGTCACTTCTGTTCGGTCAATGTAGAAAGCGGCGAGTGATACAAAGCGAGAGCGGTTTTCATCGGAATGTAGTGTCCCACTTGCAGCTATTTTTTTAACACTGACAAGGTATTTCCCTTGGTTGATCAGGATCATCAATGTTTGATCCTTATCATTTAAAATAGTGGGAAGAAGAGTGGTGGTAACGGTTGTTATTTGAGGTTGGATTTTTAGTTTTTTAGGGGATTGTTTTTTCCCCCCAGCTTTATTTTTGCGGGATTTTTTATAGTAGCGTTCAGAATGTTCCTGTTTCACATATCGTTTTCGATGTTTCTTGGCAGTACCGCAGGCACTGACCCAGGCAAATATAAGAATGAAGGCAATGATGAGTCTCAATGTTTTTCCTGATTCATGAGTGAATCCATTTCCCCTTTCAAGCGCCGATACTTTTTATAGCTTTCTTCCGATTCATCTTTTTTCCCCATTAGTTCGTAGGTATAACCTAGGCTATACCAGGCGTTGTGATGGGTGGGATCGATTTTTAAAACCGATTTAAATGCATGTTCAGCATCTTTAAATTTTTTCTGGTAATTATAGATACCTCCGAGACCGTAATATCCATCTGCGTTATTGGCATCTTTTTCTATTGCTTTCAAAAAGGCTTCTTGCGCGGAATCGTATTGTTCTTTATTTAAATATTCCAACCCTTGCTGCACATACTCATCACTTATTTTGTCGCTACATTGAATTAAAATCATTCCTAACAAGATCAGTGAAAGAAATTTATACAATGAACTAATCATCTTTATCTACCATTTTAATATTTGTTAACCTGCTTCTCAATTTTTGTAAACATACAGTGTCAATATAACACCAATGCCTATTCCCCAATGTATTAAAAATGGTACTCAATGCGACGTCTTTAAAAAGAGCGGGAAATTCTTTTATGAGATATTGTATTTTGAGTTGTTAAGGAGAGAGGCAAACGCTGGCTGCTTTTATATCTTCACGGTGAGGTCGCAGTCGAAGCGAACAAACTTTACGGTCCGAACTCTTAAAATTATTTTTACTTATATAGTAAGTAAGAAACTCGGATGCCGCTGGTGTATACATCGGCCCAGTGAGATAATTTTTTTTGCTCGGGTGTGAGTAAGTCGTGATAGGTGCAAGGCCGGGTTTTGTAGCTCGACCAGTCCAGTTTTGTGAATTGAGTGTTTAGAGACTGAAACCAGATTTCAAGCAACTCGATGCTAGGCAAGGTAATCAGGCTGAGGTCTTTGTTTCGGTAATCAAAAGAATAAGGTAGGGTGTAATCTTTTTTTTCGGGTTGTGTCAACGCCGTGAGAAGGATTGGAAGCTTTAATGTTTCTTCAGTCACATTTTCATAAATCTGTGGTGCGTCTTTTCCTTGAATAGCAGCATAGGCAGCTGTGAAAGTGTCGAGTATCACTGTTTCTTTTGCTGCGCGCAACATGAGGTTGAGAAGTCTATAAGGTTCCGTTGTGTAATAGAGCATTCCTAAACACAACACAGTATCAAAATTTCCTTCTTCAACATTCTCTAAATATTCCAAGGCATTGCCAACAGCCATGGAATATTTTTCTTTTTTTATATTGAGTTCTTGAAATAATTTCTTTCCTAACCGAATCATTTTTTCTTCCGTATCTATTCCTTGGATGAAATCCGCACCGGATTCTAAAGCCGCATAAGCGAAAGTTCCCATATGTGATCCGACATCGAGAATCTTCTTCCCCTGGATGTGTTCCTGATTTTTTTTCAGCAGGTGGTCAAGTCTAGCGTTGAGGCATTCGGGATGATATGGGATAGCCCATCTGGTTATCCGTGTTTCGTGTGTCATAAATGGAGAATCTTCGGGAATGAGAGGTTTTTTCATTTCAAGAAAAAAAGATTGCTTTTTACTTTTAATTAATCAACGGGTTGGTATTGCATGTTGCGGCGTTGAGGTGTGAAGCCGCCATCAGTGATAAGCCTTTTAATTTCTTCTTCGTTAAGATGATAGACAGTTCCTGCCGCGGCCACTACATTTTCTTCCATCATCGTACTCCCCATATCATTGGCTCCATAGTAAAGCGAAACCTGACCAATTTTGGGCCCCTGTGTCACCCACGAGGATTGTAAATTATCGAAGTTGTCGAGAAAAATTCTACTGATAGCCAGAGTCTTTAAATAATCAAATCCACTAACGGCTGTTTTTATTCCTGTTTGTCCTTGTAGTTCGGTGTTCCCTGGTTGAAACCCCCATGCAATGAAAGCGGTGAATCCTCCTGTCTTATCCTGTAGTTGTCGGAGACGATTTAGGTGCTCGATCCGTTCTTCCAAGGTCTCTACATGACCGAACATCATGGTAGCGGTAGTGGGAATATCCATTTGATGGGCCTGCTTCATCACTTCTAGCCATTCGTAACTGCTACATTTTTTTGGGCTGATGATTTGCCGTACTCGATCTATGAGAATTTCTGCTCCGCCTCCAGGTATTGAATCAAGCCCGGCAGCTTTCATTCTTTTTAAAGCTTCATTAAGAGAAATTTTAGATATCCGGCTGGTGTGAAGTATCTCGGAAGGTGAGAGGGCATGTAGATGGATATTATATTTTGCTTTGATATGTTTAAACAGGTCTTCAAAATAATCGATTTTGAGATTGTTGTTATGCCCGCCCTGAAGCAATATCTGTTGTCCACCAAGTTCAATAGTTTCTTCAATTTTTTTTGAAATATTTTCGAAAGACAAGACGTAGGCATCTTTATCGGGTTCTTTTCGATAAAAAGCACAGAAGGAACAGTCAGTGACGCAGATATTAGTGTAGTTTATATTACGATCAATGTGGGATCCCCGGGTACCGAGCTCGAATTCGCCCTATAGTGAGTCGTATTACAATTCACTGGCCGTCGTTTTACAAC
>ENA-OWMP01000007-OWMP01000007.1-marine-metagenome-genome-assembly--contig:-NODE-7-length-6871-cov-1030.479688_pt1 | contig 6871 bp, 7 predicted proteins | sample MGYA00248925_ERZ651138 | MGnify/ENA primary metagenome ERZ651138 (study PRJEB26858, sample SAMN05422230) | marine metagenome | place: Canada:British Columbia, Canada | study: EMG produced TPA metagenomics...
GCTCTTCAGGATCTCGGTACCACAACATCAGGGGAGCTCAAATCCGCCCTCCTCTCCTAATTAGCGAATTCTTTTTTTAAGTTCTTTTTTGATATTCTTTTTTAAAGATATTTTTTTGAAGTTTCTTTTCTCGAAGTTCTTTTTGATGTCCGTGTTTAGTTCTTTTTAAAGATTATTTTTAAGTTCTTTTTTTCGTTGTAAACCACCGTTAGGGGGCGTTTCATTGCGTTTTGGGTTAGTGCGATGACCACAGGCGCTGGGACCGACCTACCCCCATCCAGGTTAGTGTGCAGTTCCCTTATTTAGAAAAACACGGTCTTTATTTAGCAAAGGTGTTACTAAGTTTAGTAGCAAAGGTTAGTGCAAGTTGGGCTGGAGGACCCACCTACCCTCCGGTCATCGCACTAACCAAAAACGCAATGAAACGCTCCCTTACCCGCACCCGGGGCCTCCGGGCCCCCGCACAGCCGTACGGGCGTCGAAGGGGGTGACGCCCGTCCGTGGGTGGTAACGCCGCGTCGCGGTTTCGGGGACGCCGCGTGTCGAATATCGAGACGACCCGTCTCGGAAGTTTGAGACGTGACATCTCCACCGATGTCTCATCGGCGTGCCCTGTTGATGTCCATGGGCGCAGTGTGACTTTCCCTCCTCCTCCGGGTGGCACCCCGGGCCTCTTGTGTAAGTCTCCGCAACTCTTTCATCCACACCTGCGCATCCAGCATGGTACCGTCGTTCCAACGTGCCACCTTCTCATCGGACCACTAAGTCTTCTTGTCAGAGTAGGAATGGTACCGCTGCCCTCCATTTGTTACCCGACGATCGCCCAGAAGTAAGCGTGATAGAGTGGCTCAGTCGAGAGCTACGGCGGATATTCTCATGGTGTATGAGAGCTCTTTATCGATACGGACACAGGGATATGAGGACGAAATGGCGATATGCAGTCGTTTGCGCATGAGTACCTTTATGCGCGCCCTCGAGCACGGGGGGCGCAGGCGGCCCTCGGTAAAGTGCGAGCGAGCTCTCCCCGGGGCCTTCCCGGCGGGCTGCCCCCCCCGCGGAGGCGCACATTGCGTGCGCCTACGCGCGCGCCCGCGGTGTTCTTTTGTTTTTGTTCATGTTTTAAAACCACACGAAAAGCACCTCCTGGAGTAAGACTACCACCCTGCTCCACGACGAAAATCAGCACGAGGTTCTCCATAATCGATACCGCATCCCGAAGATTTCGCCTGTACGAGTAGCCGCTCTAGTCTGTGACGCATCGCCGCCGCACGACCGTGTCGGGAGCCTCCAAAGTCAGTGACGCGTGCAGAGTCCGAACTGTAACAGCCCCCGCCTGCACTGCACGTGTGAGATCGGACACTCAGGGGCAAGACAGATCAGAGATATGTTGTTATGCACTGTGCTGCGGGCTGCAGCCGCTTGGAAGGGGGGGATACGATGCAAACACACCGTGTGCACTGCAGTGTGGCGGTCACCGTGAGCATTGTGCTGCCCTCGCCGTGGTGACTGCACCCGCCCCCGACCTGCTCCTGCCCAGAGAGAAGGTCACGGAGTGCTCGTCACCGGTGGTACACCATCCAGCGCTGCCTGTGCAGCCCTACAGTGCACCTCGCAGGGTGAAAACACGGTGGATTTGGTGCTATCGAGATCAATTCCCGCCCTGAACGGGGTCAAACGCGCACCTGCAGCAGCGCCAAAGTCACACCGACTGTAATGACCGAAAATTCCACCAGGGCAGCGGTGCTGGGTGCGCCAGACGACGCCAAACGCGCCCTGAGGCGAGCCACGATACACCGTGTCAGCAAACCCAACACGGCGCGATGTGATGCGTTCAGGAAGTCTATTGAGATGTTGCTGGTACGTTGCGAACGGGGGGTCACCGAGCCCTCGCCCCGTGGTCTGTTACCACGCGAGATCGCTCTGTTACTGTCCCTGTCTCGATTGTTACCTATCCGTAGCCGCGAGGAATAGGTCCGGGGAGCACCCCGATACCGCATCCTGGCGCCCCCTCATCGATACGGACACAAGCTCATATCCCTAGAGCGATCTTTTTCGTTCTGGGAACTCAAAGTACTCCCACAGTGTGAACACACTTTGTTAAAACATACTCTCTGCTCGCTCGTGGTCTTATCACGCTCAGAGGCAGAGGGTTCCGCAGCAGGCGACTTGGCCTCCTCCCGCATTGGTTGCATTGCATTAGTAGGCTGAATCTTTGGGACTTGCAGGTCAGTCTAGGTTACAGTAAAGGCCCGCCTATAAGAAGGTTGGAACTTTGACCCCTCATATGGTAACTTCTTAGAGATTCGCCACGTGTCATGGAAAACTTCTTAGAGATTCGCCACGTGTCATGGAAAACTTCTTAGATCAAAACTTTCTTACCTGAGCAATGGACCACTTTTTGAGCAGAATTTTCTGAATTCCACGCGCCGCGGGCCGCGGCCTTACCGCATTTCATGTGCACTGACTGCCATGTGTTGACTTGCACTAGACTTGCACATGCACGCGCAGTGCATGCACATGGTACCGGTGTCTGTTCTACGTATACCGAGGTAAAGGGGAAGTGGCTAAGAAGTTTCGACCACCAGCTGCCATAGAAAACTTCTTAGCAAATTCCCGGCAATGTGTCATAGAAAACTTCTTATAGCTAAAACTTCTTATAGGCGGGCCTTTACTGTATCACATGGAACCAGACCCTGCCATCAAAGACGCTCTGGTAGCTGCATCCCTGGTGCTTCATGCCTGGCATGATATCGAATCCAAGGAACCTACCCTCCCTCACCTCGAGGATGCACTGCCCGAGGGTCGCCGCGAACGAGCATTGTGTTGAAATTGAGTAGAAATTGAGCACTCTTGGGGGTCTTGATTCACGAGCTCGGGAAGGCCAGGCGGCCCGCGGGAACCACCGGCCCGCGCCGCGGGGGGGGGCGTGGGCGGGCTTTACAGGGTACGCCCCAGCGCGGCGTCGGCCTTGTTCTTGGCGCGTGCTATGTCATGGCGCTTTGAACGCCAAAATGCAGTTATCCGAGGCTGAGGCCATGGCGGTCACCGTGATCAACGAATCCAGAACAAAAATGTGTACAGTCTGCGCTGAGAGGATCAGGAGAGCCGGGCTGAGGGCTGCGAAGGCAATTGGGCCGGCCACAGTGCCATCAGGAGGTCAATACCAGCACACATCAATTCACACAAGAGGCCCGAGGTGCCACCCGCAGGAGAAGGCAGAAGCATGCAGCACCCATGGACATCAACAGGGCACGCCGATGAGACATCGGTGCAGATGTCGGCGCATGAGAATGCGCGCCCATGATGCGATCACTCGAGTTGTGATCGCATCCTACAAGCGACCGTGATCGCTTGTTTAGTGAGCTGCAAGCAGCCATCACTTCCTATACAGAGATTGGGGAAGCGGGGCGCGCACCCCCCGGCGTAATAAAAACGGACCGAAACGGGGGGGGGGGCTCCCGCACGGGCCGTGGGCGCTGGTGCTTTCCGGACGTTTCCGGATGGGTTCTGTGTTTTTGTGTGTTCTTTTATTTCAATAATATCGCACTAGCTAGAGCAAGTTCACCCTACTCGTGACGACAAAAATCAGGAGGTGGCTTTCTATACTCGATACCACATCCCGAAGGGTTCGCCTGTACGAGCAGCCGCTCTATTTTGTGACGCATCGCCGCCGCACGACCGTGTCGGGACCCTCCAAAAAGTCGGTGACGTGTGCAGAGTCCGAACTGTAACAGCCCCTACCTGCAGTGCACGTGTGAGATCGGACACTCAGGGGCAGGGCAGATCAAAGCTATGCTGTTCTACACTGTGCTGTGGGCTGCAGCTGCCCGCAGACCGCCTGGAAGGGGGGGATACGATGCAAACACACCGTGTGCACTGCAGTGTGGCGGTCACCGTGAGCACTGCGCTGCCCTCGCCGCGGTGACTGCACCCGCCCCCGACCTGATCCTGCTCAGAGAGAAGGTCACGGAGTGCTCGTCACCGGTGGTACACCATCCAGCGCTGCCTGTGCAGCCCTACAGTGCACCTCGCAGGGTGAAAACACGGTGGATTTGGTGCTATCGAGATCAATTCCCGCCCTGAACGGGGTCAAACGCGCACCTGCAGCAGCGCCAAAGTCACACCGACTGTAATGACCGAAAATTCCACCAGGGCAGCGGTGCTGGGTGCGCCAGACGACGCCAAACGCGCCCTGAGGCGAGCCACGATACACCGTGTCAGCAAACCCAACACGGCGCGATGCGATGCGTTCAGGAAGTCTATTGAGATGTTGTTGGTGCCTTCCGAACGAGGGTCACCGAGTCCTCGCCCCGTGGTCTGTTACCACGCGAGATTTTTCTAGTACCGTGCCTCATCAACCATTTAGTACCATCATCCGGTCGCAGAGAGGAGCGGTGAGAGCGACCCCGATACCACATCCTGGCGCCCCCCCTTGGCTCCTGGAATAGGAGCCTGAGGCTCATAGCCTAGTAGCCCGGCCTGGCTATCAGCGTTTGGGACACGGTGCGCGTCATGGAATGAGGTGATTGCCGCGGAACCTCACAGCTGCCACGGTTTTGAGCCACCTCAGCCTATTCCAGGAGCCAAGGGGGGGCGCCAGGATGCGGTATCAGGGTCGCTCTCACCGCTCTGCTATGCGACCCGATGATGGTACTAAATGGTTCAGGCACGGTACTAGAAAAATCTCGGGTGGTACTAGACCACGGGGCGAGGACTCGGTGAACCCCGTTCGGAAGGCACTAGGGGCATCGCAATAGACTTTCTGAACGCATCATTTCGCGCCGTGTTGGGTTCGCTGACACGGTGTATCGTGGCTCGCCTCAGGGCGCGTTTGGCGTCGTCTGGCGCACCCAGCACTGCCCTGGTGGAATTTTCGGTCATTACAGTCGGTGTGACTTTGGCGCTGCTGCAGGTGCGCGTCTGACCCCGTTCAGGGCAGGAATTGATCTCGACAGCACCAAATCCACTGTGTTTCACCCTGCGAGGTGCACTGCAGGGCTGCACAGGCAGCGCTAGATGGTCTGCCACCGGTGACGAGCACTCTGTGACCTTCTCTCTGGGCAGGAGCAGGTCGGGGGTGGGTGCAGTCACCACGGTGAGGGCAGCGCAGTGCTCACGGTGACCGCCACAGTGCAGTGCACACGGTGTGTTTGCATCGTATCCCCCCTTCCAGGCGGCTGCAGCCCACAGCACAGTGTAGAACAACATATCTTTGATCTGTCCTGCCCCTGAGTGTCCGATCTCACACGTGCAGTGCAGGCGGGGGGTGTTACAGCTCGGATTCTGCACGCGTCACCGACTTTGGAGGCTCCCGACACGGTCGTGCGGCGGCGATGCGTCACAGAATAGAGCGGCTACTCGTACAGGCGAACCCTTCGGGATGTGGTATCGAGTATGGAAAGCCTCATGCTGCTTTTTTTCGTGGAGCAGGGTGGTCATCTTACTTCAGGAGGTGCTTTTCGTGTGGTTTTAAAACATGAACAAAAGATCATAGTAAATTGCATGCGTGCTGAACGTGTACTCACAAACGTTAAACGCAAATGAGGGCCTTGGCAGTGCGGGCGCGCGCCAATACCGCCCCCTTGCATGGCCGGCAGGGCCCGGCGCGCGCGCCCCGGCAGCTGCCGCGCGGGGGGCGGGGGGCGAAAGCTGCCCTCGTGCAGAGTAGGTACGCTTAGTACTAAACGTACACACGGTGTTGTACAGGTCAGGGCGAACAGAGCTAAGTGACGATGGTACGAGGCTGTGAGTGAGATCCACCATGCAGCACTGCTATTCAGAAATGAAAACGATGCCGCGCTTAAGAGCGCGTCTCCAAGGTAGCAGCAGTCTTAGAAGTCTCACAGGAGCTGCATCTCACACCGTCACGGTAGGAAGTACTGATCAAAAAAGTAACTGCAGCGACCTGAGCTCACCGTGACGGCACATCTGCATCATTCATTGTAATGAGGCTCACGATGGGGGCTTCAGGCGCGAATCTGCAGGATGCCTGTGACCTATCACCTCCAAAGCAGCGCAAATTTCACACAAACAACCAGCAGGCTTCACAGCGAGCAGCAGCAACCATGTGAACGGTCCTATGAGCGTGATTATGCACGTTCGTTGGGGCAGTGGCGTCAGGTTGGGCACAACAAGCTCAGAACGTGCGATCCCGCGACACTCCGAAATACAGACTTCGGTCCTGAGCGGGTTCAGGGTCAAATATTTGTATCATTACCTTTGCACTATTTGTCACCTTGCCCTAATTGCCAGTAAAGGTTGCAGGCATTCCGCAGAGATCAATTCAGAGACCCCCTTACCAGATCGCTGCTTTTCATTTAGTACCGAACGATCGCGCAGAAATCAGCCTCCGTTCTCCTCTTGATCGAGAGCTACGGCGGATATTCTCATGGCGTATGAGAGCCCTTTATCGCTACCGACACAAGCACCTCAGCCTTACCTGGTGACCCTTCTCGCACGTGCTGCAGGTCTCGGCGGGGTGGCAGCTGTTAGGTTCGCGCGCAGCGGCTTCCAGGTGACGGGTCGCGGGTCACGCCCCGTCCCACTATCAGGAGACGCCCGTCCACGATTTTCGCGACGGGCGTTGTGCTGTGGGACACGTCCCGTCACTGTGACGCACACGCATCGTCCCATGAGTGTTGTTTCCCGAGGGGGGCGGCCATCACGCGACATGTGGTCCCTGGGTGTTTGCTGTCAAGTCATTTCAGTCCATTCTGCTTTTCCCCCTTCAGACCCTCCATTTGCTGTGGTTGCAGGCATGGAGGGAGGTGACAGCGGCGATGAAACAGGGCAAGCGTGGGATCCTCTAGAGTCGACCTGCAGGCATGCAAGCTTGAGTATTCTATAGTCTCACCTAAATAGCTTGGCGTAA
>ENA-OWMP01000034-OWMP01000034.1-marine-metagenome-genome-assembly--contig:-NODE-34-length-1316-cov-1.274415_pt1 | contig 1316 bp, 1 predicted proteins | sample MGYA00248925_ERZ651138 | MGnify/ENA primary metagenome ERZ651138 (study PRJEB26858, sample SAMN05422230) | marine metagenome | place: Canada:British Columbia, Canada | study: EMG produced TPA metagenomics...
AAAGATACGGATTAGGGTGCTGTCATCAAATCGTTGTAGATTCATTACTGCTCCTGAGCGGTTTACAGGAGTAAGTGTAGACGTTGAGAAATGATATTTGTGAAGTTAATCCTGTTGTAGCAGGACAAATTTACGAAAGCCTGCTCCCCGCAAGGACTGACGTCAGGTAGTTTCTAACCATAGCTGCCCTTTCTATTCAAACGTGAAATCAATAAGCTCATCAGGGACATCGCAAACAATATGAAGACGGATTTCTTCTCTGCCGTGACTCTTTTCACTCATTGCGTAACTGTCATGCTTGGGATTATTTAATTCTTTCAGCGGAAATTTTTCCTCGAAGGCTTTATTTAGCCGCCCCTGGTTTCCTTTTACAGCGAATAAATAATCACCTCCCTGTTTTTGTATCTTCTCTGCAATATCTTTCTGGCAACCCATCGCATCGGTTTTGATGATTTTTCCTTTAATATCCAGCATGTTAAGAAGTTCAGGGATAGCTGTGATCTCATTGGATTTCTTATCCGTCTTGATCTGTCCGATGACCAGACTGTGCATTGTTGAGAACGCACTAATGACATGAATCGCTCCCCTGCGGCGACTCTTGTCATAAGAGTGCCGGAGCGTTTTTCCATCAATTGCAATGACGTCTTTATCATTTGATGAATGGCAATCACGCATCCAGTTAATAAAGCACTCGTGAAATTTTGCAGGACTGATACAGGATACAACTCTGGCAATAGTATCGTGAACAGGAATACCATTTTCAAAATCACCATATTGCTTCAAAAAATCGGGATGTGTTTCCCCAAAATCCTCTATATCTTCCCAACCTTCTGCACCAGAAATAACGGCACAAATAGTCAACAGTAGAATATCCGATAATTTATGTTCCACTTTCCAGGTTTGTCTGTAATCGGGGATAATAGAAATATGTTCCATCAATTTTTTAAGTTCCATTTGTTCACCTTATTTATGTAAGGAGTATTTGATCATGTATAAGCTATGAAAAACAGCTTTAGACAATAAGTAGTATCTCAATTGTTGAACTTAAAATTCGAATTATTTAGTACAAAAAAGTAGCGTTACGTGATCTTTCCCTGCAAATGAAACGCAAAATAAACACCTATTCCATGAGTTATATAATTTTTCACAATGATTAATTTGTTTTCTCAGGAAGAGATTTTATTTCTCTTCACTACGAATTAGTTCATGCTGTATCTTTATTAAACATTCGTAAGACTCATTTTTGTTCGGGAGATGTGCTGTCATTCGAGCATAAGTTGGTTTCTCATCTTTAAAATATTTTACCATGATTGAAT